>Ga0207868_1000068_pt1 | contig 140597 bp, 111 predicted proteins | sample Passage237B_FD_187370 | JGI IMG/M metagenome (GOLD analysis project Ga0207868, IMG submission 187370) | Cellulose adapted compost microbial communities from Newby Island Compost Facility, Milpitas, CA, USA - Passage2 37B (SPAdes) (version 3) ...
AAATCATCCAAAAAATCTGCCTAAATTAACATTGCAAAATTAAAACAGGGTGGCTCAATTTAGTCCGGAAGGGTGGCTCAATTTCACCGGAATTATCAACCAGAAAACTTCTTTTGATCCTTTTTATGCCTTTGAAAGCGCATACTATCTTTAATAGAACGTTCATTTAAACAGTAATGACTACGATACCAAGCCTGAATAAATTGCCCTTATCTTATCGGATGCACGCTGCAGCGAAAAAACCTTCCTAACATACTCCCGTCCTTTATTTCTGAACAATTGGCGTTGATTGGGATTATCCAGTAACTTTACTATTTCGGTTGCTACATTGTGTTTGTTCCGTTCATAAATCAAAACTCCGTAAGTTCCATTATCCAAAATTTCCTGAGGGCCTCCGGAAGCAGTAGCAATACAAGGTATGCCATAGTAAAGCGCTTCAAGACAAGTGAACGAAAACGATTCAGCTTCAGATAAATTTATAAATAAATGACTTTCCTTAAACTCCTTTTCGATTTCCTTTGTAAAACCTTTAAAAAGAACTGCGTGATCAATTTTTAGTTCCTTTACTTTATCCATCAATTTTTGCTTATAAAATTCATTCCCAGGTAAACCAAATGTGTCTCCTACAAATATTAACCTGGCATTAGGTTTATCTCTTAACACCAGTTCAAATGCTTCAATAGCCAAATCCTGACCTTTCCCCTGAATATAATTTGAGAGATAAAGTAGGTTGTAAACTAAAGGCTCCGACTCATAACTATGATTATAAGCTTCATCCAGTGAAATTCCATCATAAATCAGAGTGACTTTATTTGAAGAAGAAAAAGGCTGCAAAGATGCTTTAGAAACGCCAATAATAACATCTGAGAATAATTTAGTTAAAACTACCCAAACTTTATAAACTATTAGTGGAAATGAATTTTGAAGAATTCGAATATGTGTTACAAGTTTAATTCCTGGCAATGAAAATTTAACTAAAAGTGGAGATAAATTATATAAGTCATTTGCATGCAGAACCACGGCGTTCTCCCTTTTAACAATTTTCCGCAACCGGAAACTATTCAATATAAGTTTAGGGATATAAAGTATAATACTTATAATTTTCTTCTGCAACGGAAAAAATGGCAGATAATACGTAACAATTCCTTTTTGCTTTAAAATCCCACCAGCGGTAGATCCCTGAGGGAGCACAAAAACAAATCTATAATAGTCACTCAAATGCTCTACCACTTGCAAAATTGCTTTAAATGCACCTGTATAACCCAAACAATTTTCAACTATGATGATAGTCCTTTTATCAGGTTCTCCCATTGTTCAATTATTTTATCCTTATCGTAACAGTTCATGCGTTGCTTGGATGCTTCAGAATATTTTTTTAATAATTCATCATTATTTATAAACAGCAATATTTCCTTACTCCATAAAGCAACACTTGAAGAATCATCTTTCAGCAATGGCATTAGAACACCGTATTTAGCATACAAAGGGCTTTCGCTAACAGGTAAGCCATTTACTTTAGCTAACATTTCTGATGGCCCTGTAGGACAATCTGATGAAATAACAGGAAGTCCACAACACATAGCTTCACCCAGAGCCAAAGGAAACCCTTCCCAATTCGATGGTAACACGAAGAGATGTGCATTTTTTAAAAACTTATAGGGATTACTTCTATATCCTAGGAAAATAACAGATGCATCTCTAAAAGGCACATTAGAACCCCACTCTGAAAAATAGGATAACTCAAGCTTCCTTGCATTAGCAATCATTTCGTTTCTTAGAGTGCCATCGCCCAAAAAAATAAATCTACAGTTGGTATTACTTAAAACCTCTTTAACTACTTTAAGAAAAAGGACAAAGTTCTTTTGAATATCAAATCTACCAGAGAGTATTATACACTTTCTATCAAAAAGGCTTCTATGCTCATCTTCAATAGGCTCGTTGGCCAAGGAATTAATTTCGGACTGATTAAACCAGTTATATATAACTTCGATTTTAGTCTGTTCCAGATTATAATCTTTGCAAAGCTCTCTCTTTATTTCAGTACTTACCGTTACTATTTTATCTGCCCTATTATATAAAAACGGAATGAATAATTTCTTTCGGAAGATCCCTAAAATTCCCCTTATTTTTCCATCATGATTCTTAGTCCCATGCACACAAAGTACCCTTTTACCTGTATTACCCGATAACACATTTATATAATCTGCTCCTTCAAGATGACTTATAGTAACTATGGGTTGCAACTTTCTTTTAATTCTTCTTAACCTAATGCAACGCATAATAAAATTCAATAATTTTCCTGAATAACTAGTTGATCCATGTACATTTAAATAAATCAATTCGTTTCCCGATGGATATGCATAGCCGTCCTTTTCATTAAATCCGCATTCAATGATTTTGTAATTCCTGCTAAGCTCCTTACTAAGATTACAAAACACCTTTTGAGCTCCCCCAAATCCTAAATAAGGAATAACCATAAGAATTTTAGGCTTCATCATATTTCAAAATTTGCATTACTTCATCTCTTAGCTTTTCTGGGTCTACTCTAAAACCACCGGAAAAGTTTCTATTCGATCTTTCTCCAATTAGTGTATTATACCTGTAATTATTTTGCTGAGCAAGCATTATATAATGAAATGGAAGACAATTATTTTCAGGATATGGGAAAATTTCAAGTATGGTCAATGGTTTGCCATTGCGAAAAATTATATTTGTTAGTCCTGCTCCGTGAATTGCCACAAGGAATCTGACGGAAGAAAACAAAAGCACCTGTTCCTCAAGGCTTAATAAGGCTGCGTCCACCACCTGGAAACCAAGGTTTGCTAATACGTCTTCAACTTCCTTTTCATTTTCAATATATCTTAAACGGCTCCTGCTTCTTTTTAAATATATTCTTCTTTCTTTTTCATTACGACCCATTGAAATTAGGGAAGTTATCTCCTTAAAAATTTCTGGCCTATGTGTTAATGGTTTACAAAAAATGCTTTCTTCTGCTTCAATAAATTCATCCATTTGAACATGCCATTTTAGACTTCTAAGGTACTCAGAAGAGTTTAAAAAACTTTGAAAATACTTTTTCTGCCACAGCCTTTCATGAACAATAAAAGTATAATCGCTCAAATCAATGTTAGCATTTTTAAGAAAGAATATTTTACTGATGATATCATTATAAAAATGAAAATAATTTTCCTCACCTGTATCTCTTAAAGAGACAATTTTAGAAAGTCTAATAGTTCTTCTTTTTCTAAGAAAAAAATCAAATAAACCTGGTTTCTTAACATGTGGTGCATGCCCAAGACCTAAAGACTCAGGAACTAGCTTATTCCTTTTAACAAAAGACCAGCCTGTAGTGGGTTCAATAATACATGTGCATTTTAACTGTACCAGATACTCCCGATCTTTCCATGTTTCCCAAAACTTGAAATAACTATTAACAGAAGGGGGTAACTTTTTTGAAAAAGGTATTTTGTATTCCTGAACAGGAATAAGATAATTATCTTTCAAAACAAAATTTTGTGGAACCTTATAATGAGGATAAAAAAGAACATCCAGCGTTTTCAATTTTATCTTGTTATACCAAAGAAAACACTTCTTTAGAAAAACGATTGGAAATATTTTCTTCAATATCTTCTTCACAAAACTCATTGATGGTATTTATTAAAGTTAATCAACCCCTTCATCAGGAATTTAATTTTTAGAGATAAATTAAGATTCACGATTTTACTATAATCAGAATTCTGAAAAGCTCTAAAACTTCTTAAATTGGGAAATGTATGAAGATAGCAAAAGTCAAAATATTTCCTTGCAAGGACCCCAGCTAATGCTTTAGAATCAAAAATTGCTTTCTGATCATTAAATAACTCTATTTTTTTTAACCATCTTTCAACATTATCTAATGAAACATTAGCTGCAGGAATCTGGTAATGATAAAGACAATGGTGTATATGCAATTCTTCATTATCAAAAGACAAACCAAGGCTGGACAAAAACATCTTCCTAATGCGCATTGCTGTTTCAAACCTATCTGATAAAATATCTGTTCTATTATCTTCAGGATAAGTTCTATAAAACATTAGCGGCTCCTGTATATTACATACATTTAACACATTAAAATACCTGGCAAAAAAATCATAATCTTCAGTTTGTCTCAATTGCTCGTCATATTTAAGGCCAGCATCAAACACCTCTCTTTTAAATGTCACAGAAGGATTTCCACAAGGCAGACCAAATAGCGTATATGCTTTGTTTTCTTCTACTGTTGCCGGATACTTATTGAGGTAAGTACTATTCCCAAAATTTTGCATGAAGCATCCCACCGTATTGACATTTTCATTTTGAGAAAGAAGTCCAACCTGTTTACTCAGTCTCATTGGATGTGCGATATCATCAGAATCCATTTTTGCTATATATCGGCCCTTTGCCAATTCCAAACCAAGATTGTCACATCCGGCCCTTCCAATATTTCTGGAATTTCGTACAACTTTAATTCTCGGGTCATCAAAGGATTCAATAACCTGCAAACTACTATCTGTAGAAGAATCATCTATAATTATTAATTCTAGTTGACTATATGTCTGCCTAAGAATGCTTTGTATAGCATCTTTCACATAGCTTTCTGAATTATATACAGGCATGATTACTGAAACCAGCTCTCCCATTAACTTCTCCTCAATAATTGGCGTTTTAATGAAGAATAATTTAATCCTTTACCATAATAATATTTCTCTATCCTTCTGGCGACTTTCCATCCCATGAATACCTTCAATAGTTTAAACAACGTAGTTCCCTGGGGTTTTGCAGAACTTCCGCCATATGCAGCTACTCTATTCTCAGCCTTTTTAAGAAGATCTTGATGGTCAGGATAATGAAAATATATAAAATTTTTAAAATTGGAAGCTACCGCATTGACAGCCTCTTGATCATTAGCATATTTTAACAAATTTTCTGCATATAATTCGCAAACTAAAAAATGTGACAACGCAGCCTTTCTATCTAACTGAGAACTTAAAGAACCTGCAACATTCGTTCTGTAATAACCCTTAGCTTTATCACAAAACAAAACTTTACTGCTGTTTAACACTACTCTTGAGAAAAACTCTCCATCATCCTGAAAAGATATGCGCTCATCCCAAAACCCGGATTTTTCAATAAGATGTTTAGGTACTAACCATGAAAAAATCGGCATCCACAATCCTTTGTTCCAAGCTTCAATAAGAAAATACCTTGAAGGAATATAATCTTTCCATATAGAGCTCCTTTTTTCTATAGCACTGCTGATGTTGCCAGAAAACGTATACCAGGAAGATGATACAATAGAATCTCTATCATTTGCCCTTTCATAAACAAGAACCTGTTCTTCTATCTTATGTCTGTCCAAGATATCATCTGCATCCAAAAACTGGATAAAATATCCAGACGCCAATTCAATTCCCTTGTTTCTTGCTACAGAAGCACCCATATTTTTTTGAGAATGAAATTTAACACTCTTTGATAAATATGGTCTGATGATATCTAAAGTATTGTCAGTAGAGCCATCATCAACAATTATAACTTCAATAGGTTGATACGATTGTGATAGGACACTGTCTATTGTTTCCCGTATCCAGAAGGAAGAATTATAGGTAGGAATAATAACTGAAACGAGCTTGTTCATGAAATTCGTTTATACCTTTCTTTAACCCAGTGTAAAGATTCATATAAATGACAAAATGCTTTACCCGATATTAGTATAGCCCTGAAACAAAGACAGAAACCTTTAAATATGCTACCATATAAAAGTTCATATTTATACGAATCCACTAGAAGGAAATAGGTATTCTTCCTTTCAAAATAGTCTCTAAGGGCCGAATCTATATCATTCCTATTGTTTTCAACAAAAACATTCAAATCTGTACGTGCTTTTATCTTTTCCTCCCACATTTTTTTATGATCGCCAGTAAGGCTATTTTCATGAGCCCTTACCCAGACTATTCCAGCCTGGTTGGTATCGTAATAAAAATAAGCTCCCTTCATTGCCCCGCGCAACCATAAATGCCAATCCTCATGTCGACTAATAGAATTATTAAAATACCCTGCTTTATCAATTAGTGACTTTCTAAAAAATGCGGTATTGATCAAAAACATAGAATCTTTGACAAGTTCATCAATTATGACCTTTTTATGGCCACTTAGCTGTTGGGTAAAGTACTTAAAATCCTTAACACCACTCTCATTAATGGATGATTGAAAAACCTTCACATCTCCATAAACCAAATCTATGTCCTCATGGCTATTTAGAATAGCTGCATGGTGTCTCAATTTATCCCTTGCTAAGATATCGTCCGCATCAAGAAACTGAATATATTTTCCGGAAGCCTTTAATAACCCAAGGTTTCTGGCCGCTGACGGTCCTTTATTTGACTGAGCAAAATACTTAATCCTTTGATCAATTCCTGCTAAACGCATTGAGACCTCCTCTGTTATATCTGTAGAACCATCATTTACTATTATGCATTCCCACCTCACTTCAGTCTGTATCAGAACAGATCTGACTGCTTCCTCCAGATAATGACCATAGTTGAAACAAGGTATTATTACAGATATAACAGGATTATTCATTCACTAGTAACTTTTTTAGTTCTTTCACCAGAAATTTTAAATAATTCTTAAATCCAGGGTTATAGCTGGCTCTTAACTTTTTTGCATTGTAATAAGCTGCTAATGATGATCCCTTTCTTGTTTCACAAACCCTAAACCAATATTTACCAAGAATATATAAAAAAGCCCTATCATCATATTTAGCGACTAATTTATTCGTCTGATATAGGTGTTCCAGCCATAACTTAATATCAGAGAGCCTGTTCTCCTTTATTTCATTTGGTTCAAACGATGAGATAACCATATGTAAATCTATACTGCTCTGACTCGGAGAAATGCCCAGTTCAGCCAATTGATTTTCTATTACTCTTCGAGCATTGAATCTTGTAAGGTCCCCATTTACTATTGATGTATTTTCATTGTGAATTCTATAATAAACTAAAACTTCTGGTAAGTTGTATCCCTGGGTTTTCGTTAGCATTCTTGACCACAAATCATAATCTTCTGCCGGTGGATACCCTTCCCTATATCCTCCTTTGGGTATAAATGCTTTCCTCATAAGAACAGAAGAGTTAGCGAAGAAATTTTGAAACAACAATGAACAACTCACTCTATCAGGAGAGTCATATGAACACCAAGGCATACCTGTCAACTGGCCTTTCTGATCAATAGGCTGGACCCAGGATCCAACCAGACCAACAGAAGGATTTTTTAATAAATAATTATACTGTTTTAAAAGTCTATCGTGATGAGCAATATCATCACTATCCATAATTGCAATATATTCTGCAGAAGCCAAGCCTAGTAATTTATTTCTCGTATAGACCAGCCCCATGTTAGAATTATTTTTATAGTATCTTATGCGCTTATCATGTAAATATCTTTGAATGATATTGTCTGTATGATCTGTAGAACCATCATTTACAATTACTAATTCAAAAGAGCTATAAGATTGCTTTAAGATGCTTTCTATAGCTTCTCCAATAAAGTTTGCTGAATTATAGGCTGCCATCAAAACAGAAACTTCTGCCATTCTATTACAATTTAATCCATCCTTTCGGAATAATATCTTTAGTATTAATTGTAGAATCAGCGAACCATATCTTTGGTGCAATTACAATTTTATCAGGGGCCCTGTTTAGCCAAGCCCCCCACCAGCTATAGCTGCTGTTGGCAATTATATTATGAGCACAAGAACTCATTAAAAACATTTCTTCAACATCATTATTTTTATTATCCCCAAGAGCTTCTACAAAACGAACGTTATTCAGATGACTGAATATACCAGCATTTTTAACATATTTAAGGTCATCAGAAAAAACAAAAAACCTTGGATTCTTTACTTTTTGCATTATATAGCTGCAGGCATCTTTATAATAAGTAACACTACAAACTCCGTGAACTTTATTGGCTTCAGGATTGGATACATAATCTCCACGTCTAACATGGATACTGACAGAAGCAGAATTTTTAATTTCCATTAACAAGGATTTTCTTCCTTCCGAAAGTCCTTCTTTTAAAGTAAACTCCTCCCTGATAATATTTTCGATGGATGAGAAATATTTTTCCGATTGCCAATAGCCTTCCAAATAAGAAGATTTTGGCAACCTCTTTATTCCATCCCAATAGTGAAAATGTGGCTCCATCTGATACTTCACACCTTTAATCTTCTTTAAAGCTCTTAAATAAAGATTAAAGATATAGCTGCTACTATTGCATTTATACGGCAGCATATCTTCCTCCAGTGCCACTTCTGAAGAAATATTAAACTTATCAAGCTCAAACTTCCGCAAGTCATAGTGGGTAAGAAAATCGGTAATATCAAGTTTCAGTGGCACCTTTTTCATTTCAGCCAACCCCTTAGCAGCAGCATACTGAAACATTTGATTGCCCAATCCCCCTATTAACCTGACAACTATCATTTTATTCCTTTTTTAAACCAAAAGCAACCGCATCCATAATCCTGACGATCGATTAAAGCTTTGTCAGGATTAACAACTAAACCTTTGTCCTGCCAATGCTCTGAAATCAGGGAAAATTCCACCAATTCAAGTTCTTCAAAATAGTTTATAATTTGTTCCTTAGTATAAATTCTATGGGCATTAAATACAATCTTTGCTTTATGTCCTATGGGTGTTACAAAAAACAAATTTCCTTCAGGCGCAAGCACTCTAACAAGTTCTCTAATAGCCTTTAAATCCCCATCATAATCCAAGGGGTCACCATACCTTCCTAAGCCAATATGCTCCACGACATGCATACAAGACAGGGACTTAACAGATTCTGAAGGAAAGGGCAATTTCAGCAGATCCCCAAAAGCAGATTTTAAATTAGGCAGGTGAATATCTGCCGGACGGTAATCATAAAATTCAATAGGAACAAAGGAAGACGCGATTGCAGAAAAATATAAAGAAGAGGAAATATCTACATGCATTGAAGGGTTCGTTCTAGCAAGCATTCGGGCGGCCCAGGCTGTATGATAGACATAGTGTCTGTCAAAATCAGTCTGCGAGGTTCCTTCATTAAAAAAATTAATATCTTCTTTTTTCAACTCAAATCGACTGTTGATAATTTTTCCATTAAAGGCATTGAACTGTTTGTATCCTTTTCTATTTTCGCTCCTAAATAACTTTTTAACTATACGCTTCAACATACTTCTCGTAATACTTCAGGCCAAAATTTTCAATGTAGATTGGCATTAAGATAATGATTCAAATTTAATGATTGGAGCCATAAGACCTGGTCTGGCCATCATCCAATAAGGTGACTCGCTCAACCCACCCCTTATCGTTAATCTGACAAAAGGTGCACTTTTCTGTGGTTCACAAATCCAATGCGAAAAATGAATACTGGCAATTAATTCAATAACATAGTCTCCTTCATTAATAAAATTTGTTGGCAGCCAGGCCACAAAACTATTTTCCCCTTTTTTCATTTTAGGCCACGACTCTTCCGCTACATCCGTATGATAAGCCCAATATAGAACCGTGCCTCCTAAAGTTGATACACAAAACCCCACAGTAAGTAAATTATTTAATTCACTTACTTCTCCTGAAATCATAACCCCTACCTTTTTATCCGCAGGTATTTCTCCTGAAATCAATTGAAAATCTTCATCAACAATTTTTATAGAAGTTGGAATAAAATAGGGATTTACAAATGCCTTTTTATCTTTATTTATCCAACATGAATTTACCTCTTCATTATTTGACAAATAATTCCTTACAATAGTTGAAACACTGTCTATAGCCATTAATTGCCCTTCTTGCAGAAGGATGGCTTTAGTACAAATTTCCTCTACAGCGTTTAAATTATGGCTTACAAATAGAATCGTCCTTCCGCTTTGGCTTACCTCTCCCATCTTACCCATACATTTCTTCTGAAAAGCCGCATCTCCAACAGCCAACACTTCATCAATTATCAATATTTCAGGCTCCAAATGTGCTGCAACTGCAAAAGCTAATCTCAGTTGCATACCACTGCTATAATGTTTTAACTGGGTATCAAGAAACTTTTCTATACCGCTGAACTCAACTATTGAATCAAACTGCTTTAAGATTTCTTGTTTTTTAAGTCCTAAGATCGCCCCGTTTAAAAATATATTTTCTCTCCCCGTGAGCTCTGCATGAAAGCCTGTGCCAACTTCGAGTAGACTTGCTATCCTTCCTCTAGACAAAATTTTGCCTCTGGTTGGAGGTGTAATTTTAGAAAGTATTTTAAGTAATGTCGACTTCCCCGCCCCATTTCTTCCAACAATTCCAATACTTTCACCAGGATTCACAGTAAAAGAAACATCCTTTAGTGCCCAAAATTCCCCTTTGGATGCTTTTTTACTACTTCTGTTGAAATAATTAGAGATAGTATCCCTCAATGAGAGATATGGAGCATTACCTATATCGTTTATCAGGTATTTTTTGGATATATTATTTATTTCAAGTATTGGTTTCATTGTAATTTAAGCCAAATCAGCGAAATAAGCCTCCGTGCGTTTAAAAACTAATAGTCCTAAGACAAAAAACAACAAAGACATCATGACACTTATCAATATAACATTCCAATCGATTACACCACCTGTTATTGATGCTCTGCTTAAAGTAATCGCCCCCGTTAAAGGGTTTAAAGCTAAAATGTATTTAATCCATGGAAATGGTAATACTGATATAGGATAGATTACAGGGGTTATAAACAAGGTTGACTGAATCAAAAACGGAATAATATATTTAAAATCTCTATACTTTACATTTAATGCCGACAGTAAAATCCCCAGACCTAATGTGGTTATAACCGTAATAAAAAAGGCCAAAGGGAATAATTCTATAAACCTTAAAAAATTTATCTTGACCTGAAGAAACATAAGCAGACAAAAGAATAGTAAAAAAGTAATGATAAAATCAAATACAGAAACCAAAATCACAGATATAGGAATAATAAGTCGGGGGAAATATATTTTCTTAATAATATTTGCATTAGTAACCAGACTCTCTCCTGAGCCGGATAAACCTGAGGAAAAAATATTCCATAACATCATTCCTGAATAAACAAATACAGGATAGGGAATTCCATCTGAAGGAACGTTTAATACTTTTCCAAAGAAAAAAGAAAAAACCAGCATCATAAACAAAGGTTGAAGTATAATCCAAAGCACACCCAGATAGGCTTGTTTATACTTTACCTTAATATCCCGCCATGTAAAAAAATAGAAAAGCTCTTTATACTGCCAAAGCTCCTTGAAATTTAAATCCAGCTTTCCTGCTGGTTTAATTTCATACTCAATATCACTGTGATAATTTATTGATTTCATTTTTTTATTTCGTCTACCTCTAATCGCATAGTCCGTTTGTTAAGAAAAACACTGGTAACTTGCTTTGTCCGTTTCTCAACTGCCCAATAACAGCAATAAGCTACCAATAAGGTGATCGGGATTGCGGTCCAGTATATTCTGGTATAAAAATTATACACTCCTGTATACTTTGTTATAATTGCATACAGTAACAACAAGACAGGAAAATGAGATAAATATAGACTGTAACTAATTTCCCCAAGAAATCTTAACCTTTTTAATAACCATCCCTCGGGGAGTTGAATCTTCAACAAAAAGAAAATCGTAGACAGGCTTAACAATGCAACTGCAAGTCCACTATAATACTTCAACTTCAAAGTACCTAAAACCACTACCGAAAAAATCAGAATTATTATAAGTATCAGTAATGGCCATTTATACTTTTTTATAATGGTTGAGACGCCGCTATTGTCTTTATACTTATATATTAAAACTCCTAAAGCAAAATATATACTAAATTCAGAAAAGAAAGTAAAATAAGTCCAAGGTGTATATCTCAATAAGATTACACAGACGAATGAAAAAACAAAGTAACTAACCGGTCTTCCAACTACAAAAGGTATTATTATATAAAATACTGCTTCAATCAACAAGGACCAGTATACCATATTCATTCCAATGTACTCTTTCGTCGAAATGAAGATTAATGAAAATGCGACAGATTCAACATTTAAATTTTCGTATGCGACCTTTAACCTCTGGTTCCTTTCAAAAGGTATGGCACCAGAAAACAAATCAGGATTTATCTGTCCTATTAATAATAATATAACAATTGAAAAGAGTAACGAAAACAAATAAGGTGGGTATATTCTAACAATTCTGTTAAGATAAAAATCTTTGACAGCCCAATTGTTCTTATCAAAGCTTTTGGCAATAAAAAAACCGGATAAAATAAAAAAGACCAAAACCATCTCAAATCCTGCACTGGTAAATATATCTGATGCAAATGTCAGGTAGTCCCCAAAGCTCCATTTATCCCTTGGAAAGGCCTTTATATATTCATTTCCTCCACACCAGAGAATAAATTTCGCATGATAAATAACCACATACAATGCTGTGAGCCCCCTCAGAATATGAAGGTTGTTAAAATACTCAGGTAATTCTCTGGATTGCTTTTCCAAAACGTACTAATTGGTTATTCTTTCTATAAATGCTTTTACACCAGCCCCAAACCTCTTTATATAGCCACTTACCCCTTCCGTATTTACATACACAGTATTATGTTCCCTGGCAATTTCTGCTTCGGGTCTTGTCTCGGTATAATAGTATGCCGCCAAAGACTTTCGATTAACACCTTCAGGGGTATTTAATTTTTTAGGGTGGCCATGAAAGGATATTTCATTGGTTTCAAATATAACACACCTGTTAAACGTAGGAGCCACCCTCTCCAACAGTACTTTTTTACCTTCCGTAAAATCCCAAAGTTCCAGATGTCCCTCGAATTCATCTTTCCAGTCTTTATTCAGATAAATAATTATATTAAGTCTTCTGTGAAATTTTGTCCTTGGATGAATATTGTAATCGACATGTACGTTTAAAAAAGCTCCTTTTATCGACTGATGTAGTCCCCCGCCAAACAATTCTTCGTCTCCCGTGAGCCCTGACAATCCGGTTAGTTGTTCTATAACTTCAATAAATTCAGCAGAATTCAGCTCTTTAAACACTTTATCGAATGTACTATTCTCCTCAAAATCAGTCTTCTGGAATTTATTTTTCTGATCAATATACGTCGTTCCGTCCCACTTCCCTTCTTTAATGGTGGGGTAACTCTGATAAATCTCTTCCGCTTTTTCTGTCAGGAAAAAATTTTCAAACACCACATATTTAAAAGGTCTCTGCGATTCGAACTTTTTTTTCAGTTCTTCTAACCTACCTTTAATACGCTCAATATCAATATAGTTCATGTACGGACTAACTGTAATTTGAATGTGACCAATCGCTAAATTTAAACGGAGTTCAATTATTTAGGATCTGTATTATCGTTCTTTTCGATAACTTTACAAATTACTCTTTCTTTTGTAAAAAAAGAATAAAATCCGACACGTTTCGTAGGATTGGCGGTAGAATTCATTTAAAAACTAACAGAAAAACGGACGCATTATTTTATGCAAATTAAGCTTGTCGATTTAGAACGACAGTACCTAAGGTATAAGGATGAGATTGATCATGCACTCCGGACAACGCTCGCTTCTGCTAGGTTTATCCAGGGACCAGAAGTAGGCGCATTTCAATCTGAACTTTCCAACTATACTACGATTCCTTTCTGCATCAGTTGTGGCAATGGGACCGATGCGCTTCAAATAGCCTTAATGGCCTGCGAACTTGAGGAGAACGCCGAAATAATTCTTCCTGCATTTAGTTATGTTGCTCCTCTGGAAGCAGCAGCACTGTTAAAATTAAAGCCGGTACTTGTCGATTCCGATCCGGCGACCTTTAACATAGATCCGAACAAAATTAAATCTCATATTACACGTGAAACTCAGGCCATTATCCCTGTTCATCTGTTTGGTCAGGCTTGTGCGATGGAGCCGATTCTTCAATTTACAGAACATACAGGAATTAAAATTATTGAAGACAATGCCCAGTCGCTGGGATCAGAACATCCTTTAAAGGAGCAGAAAATCAAAACCGGTGCAGCAGGCACGATCAGCACGACTTCATTTTTCCCTTCAAAAGTGTTAGGATGTTTCGGTGACGGGGGAGCCCTATTTACTTCTGATGAAAAACTGGCTAAAAAAATTAAAATGATTGCCAATCATGGCCAGGAACAGAAATATCAGCACGAAATCATCGGAATAAACTCAAGACTCGATACTCTTCAGGCTGCGATCCTGTCTGTCAAATTAAAGTATCTTGAAAAAGATATTGAAAAAAGGCAAAAAGTGGCGGAATTCTACAATGAAAAATTTGCCGGCCTGGAAGAAGTAATTACGCCTGCTGTTCTTCCGGGGAATACTCATGTTTTTCATCAATACACGTTAAGAATAAAGGAAAAGAGGAATGAACTGAGACAATTTCTCGATGAAAATGGCATTCCCTCAATGATTTATTATCCCAAACCCCTTCATCTGCAAAAAGCATATGCGTACCTTGGGTATCAAAAAGGAGATTTCCCTGTCGCCGAACAACTGGCAGAAGAGGTATTATCATTGCCCATGCATCCTGACCTTAATCCCGAAGAATTATCTTATATTGCGAAAAAATTGAAGGCTTTCTATAAAGCCTGAGTTTTTATGCCTGAGAATTATTTCGTACACGAAACCGCCGTCGTAGACCCTGGTTGCAGTATTGGAGAAGGTACTAAAATATGGCATTTCTGCCATATTATGCCTAATTCAGTAATAGGAAACAATTGTTCGCTAGGGCAGAACGTTGTAATAGCACCGGGAACCGTTTTGGGAAACAACGTGAAAATTCAGAATAACGTTTCCGTATATACTGGTGTAGAATGTGAAGACGATGTCTTTCTTGGCCCTTCCGTGGTTTTTACCAACGTAATAAATCCCAGAAGTGCCATTGTCAGAAAAAACGAGTACAAAAAAACACTCGTTAAAAAAGGAGCCTCCATTGGCGCCAATGCTACAATTATTTGTGGCATCACCATCGGTGAATATGCGTTTATTGGGGCCGGAGCGGTCGTGACAAAATCAGTTCCTCCCTACGCCCTGATCGTCGGCAATCCTGGAAAACAAAAAGGATGGATGAGCGAATACGGGCATAAATTACACTTTAATGAAGCCGGCATCGCTGTCTGCAAAGAAAGCGGACAACAATACGAGCTTAAAAACAGTGCAGTCAAGAGAATCAGTTAATAGTAGAGTGAAGGAAGAAACGATAAAATTTGCAATCATAGGGTGTGGTCATATAGGTAAAAGGCATGCTGCAATGATTGAGCAACATCCTGAAGCTGAAGTTGTAGCACTTTGCGATATAAAGTCTAAAGACCATCTGGATCTGGCAGGATTTAGTCATCTCCCTTTTTATAATTCTATCCATGAACTCTTAAAAAACCACCCGGATGCTCAGGTAATTAATATCTGTACCCCCAATGCCCTTCACGCCGATCAGGCCATCTTTGCATTGCAGGCGGACAAGTCCGTAGTGATAGAAAAACCGATGGACATTTCATCTGAGAAATGCATTGAGGTAATTGAAGAAAGCAGAAGAATGAACAAAGAGGTATTCTGCGTAATGCAGAACCGTTATAGCCCTCCTTCTGTCTGGCTGAAAAATCTCCTGGAAGAAAAACGACTGGGTAAAATTTTTATGGTCCAGATCAACTGTTTCTGGAACAGAGACGAACGGTATTACCATAAAAATACCTGGAAAGGGACCAAAAAACTTGACGGAGGTACCCTATTCACTCAGTTTTCGCACTTTATCGATATGATGTTCTGGCTTTTCGGAGACATCACAAACATTCGCTCTACTTTTTATAACTTTTCACACCAAGGACTTACCGAGTTCGAAGACTCCGGATACATTACCTTTGATTTCATAAAGGAAGGGACAGGATCTTTTAACTTTACTACGTCCGTTTATGAAAAAAACCTTGAAAGCAGTATTACAATAATTGGAGAAAAAGGCACTGTAAAAGTAGGGGGACAATACATGAACGAAGTGGTGTATTGCAATATCAAAGACTATACCATGCCGGAACTTGCACCTTCCAATCCTCCTAACGACTATGGAGCCTACAAGGGCTCTGCCGCCAATCACCATTACATCATTGAAAATGTTGTAGATACCCTAAAAGGCAGAAGTCGCGCAACCACCACTGCTGAAGAGGGGATGAAAGTTGTTGATATCATCGAACGCATGATCAAAGCAGGGAAAAAGCATCTGCTGCCTTACTGAAACCAGTAACTTTTCAATAGTTATTGATTACTTCAACAATATACTCGACCTCCGTCCGACTTAATTCCGGGAACATTGGTAAAGAAAGGCAATGCTCTGACAGATATTCCGTATTGGGAAGATCTCCCTTTGAATACCCCAACGAGGCATAGGCTTTCTGAAGATGACAAGGAATAGGATAATGAAGAGCCGTTCCAATATTATGGCGACTCAGATACTTTCGAAGACCATCTCTGTCTTCAGTTGTTGCTACAAATTGATGATAAACCGATTCGCACTCTTCAGGGACGTGCTGGAAAACAAGCTTGGGATTATTAATAGCTGTTCTATAGAATGTGGCAATCTCCCTTCTTCTTTGATTCCATTTTTTCAGATGCTTTAACTTAACAGATAAAAAAGCTGCCTGAAGTGCATCTATTCGCATATTGTACCCCACTTCTTCATGGATGTATTTTTCTATACTGCCATGATTCCTAAGCTTTTTTACTCTAAGCTCCAATGCTGCATCGTTCGTTACCACAGCACCCGCCTCACCATAAGCTCCGAGATTCTTGACAGGATAAAAGCTAAAGGTTCCTGCTTTGCCAAAGTTCCCTACAGGTACTCCTTTGTATAAGGCTCCCTGTGCCTGTGCACAGTCTTCTATCAGCAGCAAATTGTTGGCTTCCGCTATCTTCCTGACACTATCAAGATCGAAAGGTGTCCCATAAAGATGTACCCCGATAATGGCTTTTGTGTTGGAAGTAACTTTTCTGCCAGCATCTTCCGGGCATAATTGCCAGGTATCCGGAGTACAGTCTACAAAAACAGGGATTCCGCCAATATGAGAAACAGCTGCTGCCGTTGCGATAAATGAATTGGAGGGAACCAGTACTTCGTCCTTTTCTTTAATCCCTGCAGCTTTCAGTGCCAGAACAATAGCCGAAGTTCCATTATCCACACCTATAGCATGCTGTACCCCACAAAAATCTGCAAATTCCTTTTCAAACAGCTCTACTCTTCTCCCCAGTGAAAATGCAGACTCTTCAAAAACCTCCTCACTTGCCTTAAGCAACTCCTGCTTTATACTTTTATATTGTCTGCTTAAATCAAAGCAAGGGATGAAGTCCATTTTTATTTAGGTGGTAGATTTATCGGAGTCCTATGGAAATTTAAAAATACTACTGCCTGTACTTGCAAAGCACGGGCAGTAGTAGTATTTAATGTTTTTACAGGATTGATTTTACTTCATTGTAAACAGATGCAATTCCGTCTTCGAGGGAAATTTTTGCCTTCCAGCCTAAATTGTTAAGGCGACTTACGTCCATTAACTTTCTTGGAGTACCATCAGGCTTGGAAGTGTCAAATACCAACTCACCTTCAAACCCTACAATTTTCTTCACAAGCAAGGCAAGATCTTTTATGGTAATGTCGTCTCCGACGCCAATATTTACAAAGCCTTTTTCATTATAATGCTGCATTAAAAAGTAGCAGGCATCGGCCAGGTCATCAACATGTAGAAACTCTCTTTTGGGAGAACCTGTTCCCCAGATTTCTACTGTCTTTTGTCCTTCTTTCTTAGCCGTATGGAATTTCCGGATCAGTGCAGGCAGTACATGAGAATTGTTTAGGTCGTAATTATCATTCGGCCCATAAAGATTCGTAGGCATCACTGAAATAAAATTGCAACCATATTGATCTCTATATGCCTCACACATTTTAATACCGGCAATTTTGGCAATGGCATACGGTTCGTTGGTATACTCCAGTAAACCAGTTAGCAGGCTTTCTTCCTTTAAAGGCTGAGGCGCTAATTTCGGATAAATACAGGAAGAGCCAAGAAACATCAGCTTCTTTACATTATTCACGTAGGCCTGATGAATGACATTGTTCTGAATCATCAGGTTATCATAAATAAATTCAGCACGATAGGTATTGTTGGCCAAAATTCCGCCTACCTTGGCAGCTGCAAGAAATACATATTCCGGTTTTTCCTTTGCAAAGAATTCTTCAACCTGTTTCTGATTTCTTAAATCCAGTTCTTTGGAAGTTTTAAGGATCAGGTTGGAAAAGCCTTCTTTCTGCAATCTCCTCACGATGGCAGATCCCACCATTCCTCTGGACCCGGCTACAAATATTTTACTGTCCTTCTGCATACTATTCAAAATAATTCAGAATCTTGTGTCCACCTTGTTTCAGGTATTCGTCTCTCTTGAACAGGTCAATATCTGACTTCACCATTTCTTTAACAAGAGACTTCAAATTGTAACGAGGTTTCCACTTAAGCTTTTTCTTCGCCTTGGCAGGATTTCCGATCAGCAATTCTACTTCTGTAGGTCTGAAATATCTAGGATCCACCGCTACTACTACAGTTCCTTTTTTCAACTGGTAGTTTTTATTGGAGCAGGACACAACCTTCGCAACTTCTTTAACTCCTTTGCCTTTAAACTCAAGCTCTATGCCCACTTCTTTGAATGCCAGAACCACAAAATCTCGTACGGTGGTCGTAATACCGGTAGCGATAACAAAATCTTCCGGTTGAGACTGCTGCAGCATTAGCCACATTGCTTCCACATAATCTTTAGCATGCCCCCAGTCTCTTTTGGCATCAAGGTTTCCAAGATACAGCTTATCCTGAAGGCCAAGAGCAATACGTGCCACACCTCTGGTAATTTTTCTGGTTACGAACGTTTCACCTCTTAGCGGAGATTCGTGGTTAAACAAAATTCCATTTACCGCAAACATATTATAGGCTTCTCTGTAGTTAACGGTAATCCAGTAACCATATAATTTCGCCACAGCATAAGGAGATCTTGGATAAAATGGCGTTTTTTCGCTTTGAGGCACTTCCTGAACCAGACCGTAAAGTTCAGAAGTAGAAGCCTGATATATTTTAGTTTTTTGGGTAAGACCAAGTAAACGAACAGCTTCAAGAATTCTTAACGTCCCCAAACCATCTACATTCGCAGTATATTCAGGAGTTTCAAAGCTAACCTTTACATGAGACATTGCTCCAAGGTTATAGATTTCATCTGGCTGAACTTCCTGAATAATTCTGATGATATTGGTAGAATCAGTCAAATCACCATAATGAAGTTTAAAATTCACATTTGTCTCATGGGGATCCATGTATAGGTGATCAATTCTATCGGTGTTAAAAAGAGATGTTCTTCTCTTTATTCCATGAACTTCATAGCCCTTTGAAAGAAGAAGTTCTGCCAGATATGCGCCATCCTGACCTGTAATTCCTGTAATTAAAGCTTTTTTCATTTTTTTTAAAATATCGAAACGCTCAACCTTACGCTGAAAGTCTCTTTCCTGTTATACAAAATTAATATTCGAGCTTTAACTAAGTCAATCGCGACCAGTTAAAGAAAAAGTTCGTCAAAAATAGCAAATTAATTAATTAATTGAATTTGAAAATGTATTTTCGATACCAGTATTGAAAAACGAGCAGGTTCCAGACTTTATCCTGATCTATGGCATTTCTCCCAAAAAGCTGCTCCTTCACTCCTTTGATATATTCTGGCGAAAAAATGCCCTGTTCCCTGATGAACTCATCTTCGAGGAGCTGTTCTTTAATAAGCGGGCGCAATTCAAACCTGAACCATTTCATCATCGGAACATCGAAGCCCTGCTTGGGTCTGCGGTAAAGCTCTTTTGGCAGCAACTCCTTAAATGCATCCTGCAATAGTCTCTTTTGCATTGCACCTTCAATTTTATAGGAAGATGGTAATCCATTCACATACTCTACCAGTCTATGATCCAGAAACGGAGTTCTGACCTCCAGACTGTTCGCCATAGACATCATATCTGCCTTAAACAGCATATCATTGGGCAGGACGAAGTTTATATCCGACAAGAGCACTTGGTTCAGGTCCGGCGTTCCTGTAAAATATCTCTGATAATACTGATTTCTTTGCCCCAGCCCTGCTTCGGCCTGCTCCCAAAAACTTTTTGTAAAAATTCCAGGCAACGTTTCAGGACCATTCAATGAGCACCAGAGCAAATACCTGTCTTTATCTTTAAGTCCGGCCCCCTCGGCAAGCTTCACGGCCTGCCGGATCTTATTATAGACCGGGGAATTTCTCGACGCTGGCAACTGCTTCAGGAATGGCAATAAGACACTGGCGACTTTTATCGGCAACCCTCCCTGCCTTATTTTGTACTCCGCAAAATGTTTAGTGTACCCCCCAAATACCTCATCTCCTCCGTCACCAGACAAAGCGACTTTTATCTTCCTGGATGTACGTTTGCTCAAAATGTAAAAGGGCAGCACCGATGAGTCCGAAAAAGGTTCATCAATATAATCCAGCACATTGTATACCTCCTCCAGCAAATCTTCATTGGTAAGCGAAAAGACAGTGTGATTGATCTGAAACTTATCTGCCACAAGCCTTGCATACCTGGTTTCATCAAAAAACGGTTCGTCCTTAAATCCGATTGAGAACGTATTAAGGTATTTATTATGACGACTTGCCAGTGCAACAATCACAGAAGAGTCTATACCTCCGCTTAAAAACGCGCCCAAAGGTACGTCCGCTACCATTCTTTTCTGGACAGCATCTTCCAGAAGCCCAATAACCTGTTGACAGGCTTTTTCATAAGAATCAGTTACCGGAGTTGTTTTTTCTGAAAGATTATAATAGGTAGTACTCCTTACATCTCTCTTCTTTACATTCAAACAGGTCCCGGGTTCCAGCTTTCTGACATCCTTAAAGATAGAATATGGAGCCGGGATGTATCCAAACTGCAGGTATTGCAGCACTGCTGTTGGGTCAACCTGCCGTTCTATATTATACGCCAGTAGAGATTTCATTTCTGAGGCAAACAGGAACTTGTCATCGTCCTCATAATAATACAATGGCTTCACACCAAACCTGTCTCTGGCCAGCAGAATGGAATTCTCTTCACGGTCAAGCAGAGCAAAAGAAAAAAAGCCAGTAAGTTTTTGCAGACAAGAAGGTCCTTCAAGAATCAGAAGACGCAGCAAAACTTCCGTATCAGAGTCGGACTTAAACGATATACCTTTATTTACAAGGCCAGCTTTTAGCTCCTGATAGTTGAAGATTTCTCCATTATAAATCAGAACGTATCTGCCAGATTCGTCTTTCATTGGCTGGTCGGCATTTCTGCTTGTATCTATAATCGAAAGCCTCTGATGCCCCAGGGCAACGGTGTCGTCGATGTACGTTCCTTTCCAGTCAGGACCTCTGTTTTCAAGTTTGTTCATGGCCTTTACCAGGTTGATCATGTACAAACCTCCGATCTGGTTATAGGCAAATATTCCTGTTATACCACACATGTTGTTTACTTTGACTTAAAAAATTTTACCCGGATTTAAAATTCCATTTGGATCAAAAACCTTCTTTATCTGCCTCATTAATTCCAACTGTTTTTCTCCAATTGCTATATCGATATAAGGACGCTGAACATAGCCAATACCATGCTCACCGGATATGGTGCCCCCTAAGGCAACCGTGTATCGGAACAATTCTTTTATCCCCTCCTGAATATTTTCATTCCACTCTTTTTCAGTAAGACTTCCTTTTATAATGTTCACATGCAGATTCCCGTCGCCAGCATGCCCGTAACACACAGACTTAAAATGATATTTGGCAGAAATTCTTTTTATCTCTTTGATTAGAGCAGGAAGTTCGGCTCTGGGCACTACAGTATCTTCTTCCTTATAGATGGAATTAGCTTTTACGGCATGCCCTACGTTTCTTCTTACTTTCCATAAGTCTTCTTTTTGCTGGGCAGAATCGGCATACAACGGCTCATAAATATCAAACTTACTAACCGCCTCATAAATTTTTTCGGCATCACGGGCGAGCAGGTCCGGATCATTGCCATCCACTTCAACCAGAAGATGCGCTTCAACATCATTGGGAAGATCCAGATTCAGGTTCAGGTTGTTTGCACTCCACTCAATAGCATCCCTTTCCATAAATTCCAAAGCAGAGGGCCTCACACCTGTATACAAAATAGCGTTGACGGCCTCACAAGCCTGCTCTGAGGATTTAAAGGGGATCAGCATTACAATATCTTTGGGAGGATAAGGAATAAGCCTAAACACCACTTTGGTAATAATACCAAGTGTCCCTTCACTTCCAATCATCAATTGGGTAAGGTTGTAGCCGGTAGCGTTTTTAAGAACATTTGCTCCAGTCCATATAATTTCGCCGGTAGGCAATACAACTTCGAGATTTAGGACATAATCTCTTGTAACTCCATATTTCACTGCTTTCGGACCGCCGGAGGATTCGGCGAGATTTCCTCCAATAAAGCAGCTTCCCCTGCTTGACGGATCAGGAGGATAAAACAGGCCTTTGGCAATAACCGCTTCCTGAAAAACCTGAGTCACGACTCCTGTTTCCACCGTAGCCTGAAAATTTCTTTCATCAATAGAAAGGATTTTATTCAACCGTTCTGTAGAAAGAAGTATCCCTTTTTCTACCGGCAATGCCCCTCCACTCAGGCCAGTACCCGCTCCTCTGGGCGTTACAGGGATTTTATACTGATTGGCTAATTGAATGATCTGGCTAATTTCTTCGGGATTAGCCGGCTTTACTACTACGTGAGGAAGGAAAATAAGGTCTTCTGTTTCATCCTGACCATATTTTTCCAATGATTCCAAATCCGTAAACACAAACTCCGGACCTACAATTTTTACCAACTCATCAATAAAATTTCCCGTAAGCGTTTGTGTATTCATTATTACCGTTTATTTTACTACTATTACTAATAAATATATAAAACTTTGGTATGCAGTTCTTCTTCAAAGTTATCAAATCAGTTGCTAACCCCATCTTATTATCAACGATTTTTGTAAGTACGATGGTTTCCTGTAAATCTTCGAAGCCAACCGCTTCAGGAAACAACAAGCCTCAGGAAAATAAGGTAGTAAAGGTGGATAAATCAAGAGAAGAAAAAACACACCAGGTAATCGCCTCTGCCAAATCCTATCTTGGAACAAAATACAAGTACGGAGGGACGAACAAGTCCGGCATTGACTGCTCGGGTTTAATTTGTAATTCTTTTAAGACCATTAATATAGCATTACCCAGAACCTCTACTGCTCAAAGTGAATATGGAAAAACCGTAAAACTGGCAGACATTAAAGAGGGCGACCTGGTGTTCTTCAGTGATCATAAAGGGGGAAAAAAAATAGATCATGTCGGTCTGGTAACGGAGGTAAAAAATAAGAGTATTAAATTTATTCACTCCACAACCAAAATGGGAGTAATCGAAGATGATCTGTTTTCGGATTATTATCAACCCCGTTTTATAAAAGCAGTGAGGATAATTAATTAAAGAATTCCTTTTTTATTCTGCGAAATTGATATATTTGCACCACCAAAACGGGGGATTAGCTCAGCTGGCTAGAGCGCTTGCATGGCATGCAAGAGGCCACCGGTTCGAATCCGGTATTCTCCACCAAAAGCCTCTGAAGTTCAGAGGCTTTTATTTTTTACCCTGATTTATCTGCTACTACGCCAGCCGAATATTACTATTTTTATACTCCCTAATTCTGACGCTTTAAATTCCCATTAAAAAAAAGTGACATTTTTGGTGAAAGTCTGAATTATATTTTCAGACATCTTTATCTTTTTTACAAATTCTGGCGTATATAGGAAAAATTGTCTAAATTATTGTCAATTAATATTTTTATGGAATTATATAACAAAACCGCTATTACACCAATCTTACATAACTCATTTTCACCATGTTTTCTTACTTTAATTTCTATTATTTCAATTTCTAAAAATTACATTCGTCCGGGAACTTTTCGTTTCGACTCTAAAAATGTAACTTTTAAAGGTTTATCTCTTTCCAGTCGGCAAATTTTTTAGTAGATTTGGCAAGTTTAAGCGTGATAACATCCTTATCTCCCAGGTAAATCAAATGTCAAAGCTAAAGAACATTATAAAACAACTTTCACCTAAGGATTATAATTCTATTTATGATTCGCTGATTGAAAGTAATGCTGAAAAGTCTGCGTACCTCCTAAAATTCATGAGGGAAAAGCAATTATCTGACACAAAAATCATGGAGGAGTTGGATGTAAATACCAATGCATATTACACTTTACGCTCCAGACTTAATCAAAAAATTGAAGAATACCTGCTTCATCAGATGGAAAGTCCAAGGACTACCCTTTTGAAGAAGGTAGCTACTATCAATGAAATAGTCTTTACCAAAAAGAAGGCGATTGCACTTGCAACCTTAAGAAAGCTTGAGAAAGAATTGCTCGATTACGATCTTTCCAACGAACTGACAATCATCTACAAAACACTTAAGAAGCTTCAAATCAACAGTCCTGATCAGTTTAACTACTCCCAGCTGTACAACAGGCACGTGGCCTATATGCTTGCGGTAGACAAAGCCGAAGACCTGCTTGCGGAATATTTTAAAAAGATAGGAATTTATTTTCTTACCTATGATGAAACGGAAAAACTGGGCTTAACATTGTTAAAGAAAGAGCTGGAAAATGTTTCCAACCTCTACCAGTCGCATCGTCTTTATATCTATATGTCCTGTCTCAACATCTACCATTGGTTGTTTGTTGAAAAGAGCATTAATTCTGAAGGCCAGGATCCTATTGAAGATATTTTTGACAAAGTTCAGAATATTTTCGATTCCTATTATCTGGATCCGATCTATTACCACTTAAAGCTTGTATTTGAATATCTGAAACTTGAATACTACACCAATGTAGCGGTCTACAGAAAAGCGGAGAAATATTATGAAGAAGTGAATGAGACTGCTGCTATTTTCATTTCTAATTATAACCTGTACACTTTTACGCCCCAGTTTCTTTTAACCAAACTGGAAAGACACATGCGTCTTGAAAATGAGAATTTATTATACGAAGAAAATAAATCCATTTTTGAAGACTTTGATGTCGACAAGAACAATGTACCTCAGTATATTATTTATGTGCTATACCGCGCGATAAGCTGTTATTACGGAGACAGATACGATGAAGCAGCAAAGTTTGTCAACAACATGTTGAATGACCTGAGCCTGAAAAAATTTCCATACACACAACTGGAGATAAAATTGTTCCTAGCATTGCAGTATTGTCTGCTAAAGGATTACGATTTGTTTAACCAGCTTGTAAACAGTATTCAGCGTCAGGTGCGGTTGTTAGGAAAAAATAATTGCGCGCACATCTTATTATTCACTAAAATATTAAAGACATCCCTGAATGATGTAAAGAAGAGCAAAACAGCAAAAATTCAGGGGTACATTCAAAAAATCAAAGGTATTAACCCTCCGTATTTTTCTCCGCTGAAGTATTTAAAGCTCGACGAAGACTTTATAAACAGATTAATTTAAGAGAATCTAAAGTTTTTTTAGATTCTCTTGAGTTAATGGCTTATTGATATACTTTAACACGTATTGATTTTTCTTTGCCTTATTCATATCCTGAGGATTCAGAGATGAAGTAAGCATAATCACTTTGCTATGTGATTTGATACTGTCGCTTAACTTTTCAAATTCATCCAGAAATTGAAATCCATCCATGAGAGGCATATCGATGTCCAGAAAAATAATCTCAGGTAGATAAAGATCCAGCGGGCCTTTCGCAAGCTTTTCGATATTCTTCAGAAACTCGATTGCGCTTTTTGCTCCCGAATGAACGAAGATATGCTCGCAGATATTAGCTGCCTCAATCATCTTCTGATTGATTAGATTATCAATTTCGTTGTCATCAACAAGCATTACAGCGTAATACTTCTTTCCGTTGGAAGCCATAAAAAATCTTTACTTTTTAAATATCTCGCTAAATTAAAAACAAAATGCACACTTCAAAAGAATAATTTCACTCAAATTCCTATAAATCAAATTTTATGCCTTGTGCCAGAGGTAGTTTTGAGCTAAAATTGATTGTATTCGTTTGTCTTCGCATATACGCTTTCCACGCATCTGAGCCTGATTCTCTTCCCCCACCTGTATCCTTCTCTCCTCCAAAAGCTCCGCCAATTTCAGCGCCGGAGGTTCCAATATTCACATTGGCGATACCACAGTCAGAACCAAAATGTGACAAAAATGTTTCAGTTTCCCGTACATCATTTGAAAAAATCGAAGAAGACAAGCCCTGTTTCACATCGTTCTGTATTCTTATCGCTTCTGTTACAGGCCCTGAATACTTTATTAAATACAGGATAGGAGCAAATGTTTCTTCCTGCACGGTTGGAAATTCATTTTTGGCTTCTACCAGCGCCGGATATACATATGTTCCGGTTTTAAACTCCTTACTATCTATCACACGCCCACCGGCAACAATTTTCCCTCCTTCTTTTACCACTCTTTTAAGAGCTCCCAGGAAGTTTTCAGTTGCTGCATTATCAATTAAAGGTCCCACCAGGATGCCCGGTTTAAACGGGTTACCAATCGGTAGATCGTTGTAAATCTTTTTTAACCTTTTTTTAACAACATCATATACATTTTCATGTACAATGATCCTTCTGGTGGTCGTACATCTCTGCCCGCAGGTACCAACTGCTCCAAATACAATTGCTCTTATGGCAAGATCCAGATCTGCTTTATCTGTTACGATGATTGCATTGTTTCCTCCAAGCTCCAGAAGTGCTCTGCCCAGTCGTGCTCCAACTTTTTCGCCTACTTTCTTACCCATTCGTGTTGAACCAGTAGCAGAGACCAGAGGAATTCTGGTATCTTCAGATAGTTTTGCTCCAATCTCGACTCCACCTATGATATAATTAAATACTCCTTCGGGAACCTGATTTTCTTTAAGTACCTGCCTGATAATATTCTGACAGGCAATAGCTGTAAGAGGTGTTTTTTCTGAAGGTTTCCAGATACACACATCACCGCACACTGCGGCAATCATGGCATTCCAGGACCATACCGCTACAGGGAAATTAAATGCCGATATAATTCCAACCAGTCCCAGTGGATGATATTGATCGTACATCCTGTGCTCCGGGCGCTCCGAATGCATTGTAAAGCCGTATAGCTGTCTGGATAAACCTACTGCAAAGTCACAGATATCAATCATCTCCTGTACTTCTCCCCAGCCCTCCTGCAGTATTTTACCTGTTTCCCAGGTTACCAGCTTACCTAAGGCGTCTTTATGTTCCCTAAGTTTATTGCCAATCTGTCGTACAATTTCACCTCTTTTAGGAGCAGGCCATTGTCTCCACTCTTTAAATGCCTCCTGAGCGGTAGCGATTACATGCTCATAGTCTTCTTCAGTAGCCTGGTAAACTTTGCCTATCAATCCACCATCTACAGGTGAATAGATTTCTTTTATAGTTCTCTTTCCTTTTCCTGAATCCAGCCGCCCTGTGCTATAACCAGGATTGATCGTTTTAAAACCCAGCTCTGCAAGAATCCCCGCAAAGTCTATTTTTTCTGCTCCTTTTAAATTCAATTTCATGGATGAACGTGTTTTGGACTGACCAATATAAATGCTAATCTGTAAAAAATTGTTTTGATTTTAAAACAAAACCAAAAAGAAAAGGCGCCTTTAACCGGCGCCTTTATATTTATCTTTTTATTCCAAAGCCCTTACCACGCTACAGCGTAATAAGCCTTTTGACCATTCGGATAAATACCTCCGATCAAAGTACCATCTGATTTATTCGTATCAAGATAGTGCATCAGATCTTCAGCATTTTTAACTTTTTGTTTGTCTACTGAAGTAATGATGAAGCCTTCTTTAATGCCTGCTTCCTTAAACTTACCTGGAAGCAATTTGGTTACTTTTACGCCTCCGTCAATACCCAGTTTTTTCATTTCTTCTTTTGAAAGATCTATCAGACTAGCGCCTACTGCTTTGGCTGAGGCAGAGATATCTTCTTTCTTCACAAGCTCTGTATTACCTTTGGTATTCATAAGTACGGCATCCACTTCGTGCTCTTTACCATTGCGCACATATTTCACCCGTATCTTATCACCCGGACGGAATCTGGCAACATTTTCCTGCAAAGCAGAAGAAGAATTTACTGCGACCTCATTTACATGAGTAATAACATCTCCCTCTTTTAGTCCGGCCTTTTCGGCAGCACTACCCTGATTTACCGAAGCAATATAAACACCTGTTACATCTTTAAGTCCTTTTTCTTTTGCAAGGCTGGAATTAATCTCCATTATACTTACACCAAGCAATGCTCTCTGAACAGCACCATATTCTGCCAGATCTTTTACAACTTTCTTAACAAGTGCCACGGGAACCGCAAAAGAGTACCCTGCATAGGAACCTGTTGGCGAGGCTATAGCTGTATTGATACCAATCAGCTCACCTCTCAGGTTAACAAGTGCACCACCACTGTTACCAGGGTTTACCACAGCATCGGTTTGTATAAACGACTCGATAGCCAGATTATCTTTGCTCTTCAGAATATTGATATTCCTTGCTTTGGCGCTTACAATACCTGCTGTTACAGTAGAAGTAAGATTGAAGGGGTTACCTACGGCCAATACCCATTCGCCAATTTTTACATTATCAGAATTTCCATAAACCACTGTAGGAAGATCTTTTTCTTCGATTTTCACAAGAGCAAGATCTGTTGAAGGGTCTGTTCCGATAAGTTTTCCGCTATAGCTTCGTTTATCATTCAGAATAACCTCTATGTTATCAGCATTTTCTACTACGTGGTTGTTGGTAATAATATAACCGTCTGATGAAATGATAACACCAGAGCCAGAACCTTCTTGTGGTCTGCTTTGATAATTTCTTTCAGGAATTGAAAAGCCTTCCCCGAAAAAGTCTCTGAAGATTTGGTCCATAGGTCCTCCGGGATAGCTTCTGCTTTGTCCCTGATTCTTCACTTCATAAGATGTTTTGATGTGCACTACGGCAGGCCTTGTAGCATCGGCAGCATGAATAAAATTCAATCCTTCCGGAACTACAATAGACGTTGTGTCTGCAGAATAACTTGAAAAAACAGTTGGCATGCTACTGCTTGGAGCGCTATAAATATACTTTTCTCCAATCAGATACTTGTACCCAAATATTGAAATGGCTCCTCCAAGCAAAGACGTAATCAGAGCCAAAAGAACAATGTGTTTTGCTTTCATATCTACTTATCGAAAATTTGAGAGTTGTATGTGTTCTCCTAACGAAAAAACTGAACAAGTATTTTAACCAAAAAAATCCGGAGAGTCAAAATTCTTCCTCCGGATTTTTTTAAAGGTTACATTACTTCACTTCAATTACAGATCGTTTTTCTATTTTTTCAACCTTAGGAATTGTTATTGTCAGAATACCGTCTTTTAATTCTGCCTGAATATTTTCATGTGCTATGTCATCAGGCAGTACAAAAGATTTGTGGAACTGCCCGTACGCAGTACCAAGTGCATGTACTTTTCTACCCTGCTCTTTAAATTCCGCTCTTCTTTCACCACTAATGGTTAACCTCTTATCATGGAAGTCTACTTTTACTTCTTCCTTTTTCAGACCTGGCAAAGCCAGCTGAATCTGAAATTCCCTTTCTCCTTCAAGTATGTCTGCCTTAGGAGAAAAATATTTTGCCTGATTGCTTTGTATGGCCGATGCTTCATTAAAAAAGCTTTCAATAAAATCCGAAAACGATCTTGGCGTGTAGTCTTTTTCTCTGGTTTCTTTAACTAATAGTGTCATAGCATTTCCATATTTGATTTGACAGATACTAAGAAAAAAATATGCCAGCGCCAATCTTAAAGTAAGATATGCCAACTTGTCTCAAAATCTTTATTTCTCTTAAATAAGAAAGTCAAAATGACACCACATTTATCTTTTTAAAATTTTATTTAAAAATATACTACTCATTATGAATGCATTAAAAATATTTACAAAAATAATTATGTAAGGCTATTGCATAATTAAATTCAATCGCCTAATATTGCACTCCGTTAGCGGATAACACTCCTCCTTAGCTCAGCTGGTTAGAGCATCTGACTGTTAATCAGAGGGTCGCTGGTTCAAGTCCAGCAGGGGGAGCAAAAGAGCCTTCAGACATTTCTGAAGGCTCTTTATTTTCGTCTCCTTTTTTTGAGTATTGTGCTCTTACTTATTGGAATTCAACACTTAAACAGGAGACTGCAAAAAATTATTTACACAAAAGTATTTCGTTTACGACAATACTCCTCCTTAGCTCAGCTGGTTAGAGCATCTGACTGTTAATCAGAGGGTCGCTGGTTCAAGTCCAGCAGGGGGAGCAACAAAAAAGCCTTCGGAGTATTCTGAAGGCTATTTTTTTATACAACTGAAAGACGGCTTTAGTTTTTAAGAAACCAATAGGAACAGTAGAAAACAACTTCGGCATCCATTGACACTTTTCTGCCTGGTTTCTGCCTCAAAAAACACAAATCATATTAATATTCAGAGGGTTTTAATATATTTACTGAGAGAAAAATCGTTCAGAGGCTTTATCTTTTTAAATTTTTTTTTTAAGAATCAATTTGGCAATAGGTTGCGTATAGGATCATAAATCTAGCTTTCGAATGGAGGATATAAAAATTAACATTACACTAGTTGAGGACAACGAACTATATGCTTTATTCCTTGAACATAAGATAAAAGACCTTTTAAATTGTAATTTTAAGATATACAATAACTCAGAAGAACTTATTAATAATCTGGAGTTTGAGAAAAACACAGATATCTTTATTCTGGATTATAATCTTCCCGGATTAAAAGGCCTGGATACATTGAGGATCTTAAGGGACAGGTTGCCCGATGCAGAAATTATTATTCTTTCCAACCAGTCCGACATACAGGTTGCTATAGACCTTATAAAATCGGGAGCTTTTGATTATGTAATCAAAAACAACGATTCGGTAGAGCGTATCTTAAATGCAATCAGTAAGGCTCAGGAATTTCGTTTCCTGCGTTCAGAAAACATTACCCTGAAGCTTAAAATCAATAAGTATAAAAGTATAAGTACCATTGTAGCGATTATATTCCTTATCTTTTTTTCTATTATTCTTTTCCTGAGGTAAGCATATGAATACTACAAATGACTATTTGTTTCAGGAAGAGCCGATTTCCATATTATTTACCGAAGACAATGAGCTAAATCAGTTTCTGATTACCAAGTTATTAGCCGGGTATAAGGATAATGTGGAATTTGCAGACTCTGGCTATGATGCTGTGGAAAAAATCAGGAAGAACCACTACGATATCGTTTTTATGGATATCAATCTTCCAAAGCTTAACGGTATCAAAGCCACGCAGATGATCCGAAACGACATTAAGCTTTCTGCTGACCAGTTGCCCATTATTGCCATGACTGCAGCAGAAAACAGTAATATTCAGGCTTTCATGGATGCCGGAATGAACGGCTATATCAACAAGCCCTTTGAAGTGGACGAACTGAAAGAAACACTGGCGAAGTACCTTGGCCACAACACTTCCACAGTGCCCGTCAGCAGCGCTGTTGTTTCTCCCCATATATTTGGTACGATTACCAACAAAGAAGTACTCGCCAAAATGATCTCTTTATTCAAAAAACATAAGCGGGAATTCTTTGAACAGATGACCACCTATATGGAAGAATCAAATTTTGAGGCAATTTCCGGTACAGCACATAAAATGAAGTCGACAGCCGACGCAATTGGAATTTCAGAACTCAAAGAAGCGTTAAGCAATCTGGAAAAGTACGCCCAGGCTCAGGATATAAAGGAAACAGAAAAAGCCTTTAAAAAAAGTCAAGAGCTCTTTATTATATCGGAAAGAGCTCTTGAACCCTATAGCTAATGCAACCTATGCTTTTTTCTTTTTAGGAGGCATTGTTCCAAATATGTAATCCCATAATGGAGACGACACTCCAAATACCATAGAACTGTCTTTATAATGATGTATGGCATGATTCACCCAAAGTTCTTTAAAAATATTCTTTGGAGGAGCATAAGCATGCACGATATAATGCACAAACAAATACGAAGCATATCCTGAAAGCACTCCCGGCAGAAAGCCAAACACTTTGGTATTGATTAACGAATAGAAAATTACAAAGAATATTCCTGCGAGCGCAATGCTCAATAAAGGAGGCATTGCCAACCTGTCTTTATCTTTAGGATACTCGTGGTGTACCCCATGCATATTATACTGAATTCTCTTCTTAAAATTACTTGTAGGCTCCATGTGGAATACAAAACGATGCACAAGATATTCCACAAGCGTAAAAAACAGGAAACCGCTAAAAAACAGTATTGGAATAAGATACCCCGGAAGGGTTGTGTACTTAAACGCATAAAACAATAACACTGCAGAAATTACAAAAAAAATAGAAATAGGAACCGATATATGCGTTCTGCTCAATCTCTCCAGTATAGGGTTATCAAACAACTGCTTTGTCCCACTATTCTTAGGCTTATTCGTAGTAAATCCTTTATCTTCCATAATCTCTTAACATTTATTTACTAAAACCAGACACTACTATTTATTGATATTCCATCAGACTTTCAATGTTTCACGCACATTTTTTATCACTTTCTGATAAAAATTTTCATATAGGGGCAGAATATTTACAACATCAAACTCTTTTGCCCTCTCCAGAGCATTTTGCCTAAAGGTCGGATGATTGGCAGGATCTAATATAATCATTGCTTTCTCCACCATATCATCAACATCCCCTACCTTGGACATAAAGCCCGTTTTCCCGTTGATATTCAACTCAGGTATACCGCCGGTATCAGAACTTAAGACCGGTACTTCGCAAGCCATTGCTTCAAGAGCGGCAAGACCAAAGCTTTCTTTCTCAGAAGGCATTATAAATAAGTCTGCAACAGAAAGAACCTCCTCTACTGCATCCAGCTTCCCTAAAAACCTTATGTCCGAACATGTTTTTAATTCCCTGCAAAGGTTTTCAATTTTAATTCTTTCGGGACCATCTCCAACAAGGAGTAGTTTTACCGGAATCCGCTTTCGCAATTTGTCAAAGACTCTCACTACATCATCAACTCTTTTAACTGCTCTAAAGTTAGAAGTATGCACCAGCAGCTTCTCGCCATGAGGACAAATAGCTAATTTAAAATGTTCTTTCTTCTGCTTTTTGAATCTGTTGAGATCTATGAAGTTAGGAATTACTTCAATCTCTTTGGTTACATCAAAATGCTTATAAGTATCTTTTTTCAGGTCTGCACTTACCGCAGTAACGCCATCCGATTCATTGATACTAAAAGTAACCACAGGCTCGTACGATGCATCTTTCCCCACCAGGGTGATATCGGTTCCGTGAAGTGTTGTCACTACAGGAATGGTAATGCCCTTGGTTTTTAATATCTGTTTCGCCATGTAGGCTGCTGACGCATGAGGAATTGCATAATGCACATGCAATAAATCAAGCTTTTCGTGCAACACCACATCTACCATTTTACTCGCAAGCGCAAGTTCATATGGAGGGTATTGAAACAGTGGATAAGACGATATAGCTACTTCATGATAAAAAAGATTCTCATTAAAAAAATCAAGCCTTAAAGGCTGCGTATAAGTAATAAAATGAATCTGATGACCTTCTTTTGCCAAAGCTATTCCCAGCTCTGTCGCTACAACACCACTACCACCAAAGGTAGGATAACAAACTATTCCAATCTTCATAATCCGGTCCTATTTTAGACTTATTTACACATTCAAAGTTAAAACAACAATGCGACCGGACAAATATAAGCTTACTTCAGCGTTATTCTTTTATCTGTATTGTAATTTAATATCGCTTTATAGAGAACATCCTGAATCTTAGTCCGTACCCCTCCTTTTATTAGTTTCTGATTTCCTGCGTCCGGAAAAACTCTGTTGGACAGGAAAATGTAAACCAGCTCCTGATCAGGATCTGCCCAGGCAGCTGTACCGGTAAATCCTGTATGTCCAAAGGTATTGGGAGATGCGTAGTCTGATGTTGGTCCGTTTCCATCTGGTTCAGGCTTATCCCATCCTAACCCTCGTCTGTTGTTTTCAAAATGTTTTTCAGCAAAATAAGGGACGGTCTTGGGCAGGAAATACCGGGTTCCCCCATAAAATCCTTTCTGAAGATTCATCTGCATGATCACTGCCAGGTCGTTTGCATTGCTAAACATTCCTGCATGCCCTGCCACCCCGCCAAGCAAAGCAGCCCCCTGATCGTGCACTGTTCCACGGATCAATGCTTTCCTGAAATATTTGTCTTCTTCCGTCGGAGCAATCTGATTTAAAGGAAATTTACCCAACGGGCAGTAGGTCACAGTATTTAAACCAAGTGGATCAAAGAAATTTTGCTGTAAGAACTCGTCCAGTGGCTGCTCTAATACTTTTTCCGCGATGCGCTTCAAAATATAAAAGCCCAGGTCGCTGTAGACGTATGCGTGTTTATCCGCACGTTTTTCGACCTTGCCTTTTTTATTCTTCTTTAATACCGGTTTGGGAAGCAGATCCGATTCAATGGTCCATTTCCATAATGAATCTTCAATCGTATTGATACAGTACAATCCGGGTACAACCAGCCTGCAGAAGGTATCGCTTTTCTCAGGACTGTAATAGCATTTGTTAAAGCCTGACGTATCAAGTGTTCGTTTCCAATGTGGAAGGAACGGAATTAAGCCGGCCTGATGCGTTAAAATGTCTTTTATTACCAGATCTTCTTTATTGGTATTCTTCAATTCAGGAAGGTAATAAGAAGCTTTTTTATTAAGATCTATTAAGTCTCTTTCCTGTAAAAACATTATAGCCTGCAGGGTGCCGGCCACTTTCGATATAGAAGCTATATCATAAAGGGTATTGCTGGTTACAGGTTCTTTCTTGTCATAAGTGAGATGCCCATAAGCTTTATCGAAAACTACGGTGCCATTTTTAACCGCTATTACCTGACACCCCGGAGTCGCTTTATCCGCTATGGCTTTTAAAGCAATAGAGTCGATTTGTCTGAGCGTTGCCCCATCCATCCCGGCATTTTCAGGATACGCATAACGCAGGCGCTTTACATAGGGATTGGTGTCGAACCCGGAATTAATTGCAATCTCCTTGCCCACTGACACAGGCAAACGACCGGTGGCCTGTACTCCTCCGAAAAGAATTTGCGGCACGACCTTGTAGGTGACCTCATTATCTTCATAGGCACACAACAGGTTCGGACTCGTCGCAAAAAATTTCAAACTATAAGGATTGCCAAATACACAAACAATGGTTTTAGTACTTGCCTGTAGCTTTTTTATAAATTTTCTGGAGTTTTCACTTATTCCGTAATCCTTGTTGTTAAAGATGTTGGTATTCTGAACACCTACAATTACCACTTCAAACTTCTTTAGCTCATTTAACAATGCATCGTATACCGCTTCATCTGCATTTTTATTCGCTACAGCAAAATGCGCTACATTTGCATATTTGCTAAGCATCTCCTGAAACGTATTGCCCTTTTCCCTGCCAATAGAGACAGAAGCAATGGTAGTAGTATCCGGATATTTTAACGGGATAAGCTGATCGTCATTAAAAACAACGGTTATTGCTTTTTCATACAACTCCTGCTGCACCGCCCTGGCAGCTGTGCTGTTAAGATCTTCGTACAGATTTTTTACTACAACGGGCGTCAGCTGATCCAGTCCGGCCCAATATTTAGCCCTTAAAATTTTTCTTACTCTCTGATCAATATCCTCCTGAGTAAGCTGTTTATTTTCTATCGCTTTTTCAATTTTTCCGATTGCGACAGGAACATTTTCAGGGAACAGCAACACATCATTGCCTGCAATCAGCGCATGCACATCTACTTCTCCTGGTTTGTAGAAACTACTCACACCTTTCATGTTAAGGGCATCGGTAAAAATAAGTCCGTGAAACCCAAGCTCCTTTTTCAGAATATTAGTAACTACGTGAGGAGAAAGCGTTGTGGCCCTGTTGGGTGTATTGTCCAGTGCCGGCACATGAATATGCCCTACCAGTACTCCCATAACGCTGTCTTTGATAAGCTGGCGGAATGGATACATTTCAATATCCGTCAGCCTTTGAAGTCCGTGGTTAATAACAGGCAGGGTATGGTGGGAATCGGTTTCGGTGTCTCCGTGCCCAGGAAAGTGTTTTGCAGTGGGCAGCACAAAATTATCCTGCATTCCTTTCATGTAGGCAATTCCTTTATTGGCCACATTGACCTTATCTTCCCCAAAGGAACGCATACCAATCACCGGATTGTTGGGATTACTGTTTACATCCACACATGGCGCAAAATTGACCTGTACGCCGAGTCTTCTGCACTGACGGGCCACTTCCTTTCCCATTTTGTAGATGTATTTGTTATCCGTAATGGCTCCAAGAGTCATCTGTTTGGGGAAACTGATGACGCTGTCAAGACGCATTCCTAATCCCCATTCAGCATCCATGGCTATAAATAAGGGAACATTGGAAAGTGCCTGATATTTGTTGGTAAGAATTGCCTGGCGAACGGGACCTCCCTGAAAAAAAATCAGGCCACCGATGCCATGCTTTGTAATGAGCTCTTCTATTTCCTTCACATGCTTTTCTCCCTTGTTCGAATAGGCTGCGACCATAAAAAGCTGGCCAATGCGTTGCCTGGGAGACATTGAGTTCATGATGCTATCCACCCATGCATCCTGATTCATTGTCCTTACGGGCTTCTTTTTTGGACTATTCCATGAAAGAAATAACGCTCCACTAAGGATCAGAAACGAAACCAATAAATACCTGCTATACATCAACAACTCGGAATTAAAAGAGAATACATTACAGATACAACAAACGGACCAGTATTTTTTGTTTTGAAATAACTTAGTAAATATTTATTGTATGGGTAATATTCTCTTCAAATATAAAGTAATAAATGTTCGCGGAAAATGAATTTCAAAGCAATGTTTAAGAAATTGTTATACTTTTTTAAGAAAGGATAAATGAATAACTTTTTTAAATTAAAATTATTATAAGAAAAAACGGTTTATTTTTGTCTCCAGAATAAAACCAAATGCCAGATATAATTCGTCTCTTACCGGATGCTCTAGCCAATCAAATTGCTGCAGGTGAAGTGGTTCAACGACCAGCTTCAGTGGTTAAAGAGCTCCTGGAAAATTCCATAGATGCAGGAAGCAATAAAATACAGCTGATTATCAAAGATGCTGGTAAAACCCTTATTCAGGTAGTGGATAACGGAAAAGGCATGTCTGATACAGATGCAAGGCTATGTTTTGAACGACATGCAACCTCTAAAATCAGTTCCACCGATGATCTGTTTGCCATCCGTACCTTTGGCTTCAGAGGGGAAGCGCTGGCTTCCATTGCGGCTGTTGCCCAGGTAGAAATGAAAACCCGGAGAACAGAAGATGAAATCGGAACGCTGATCCGCATTGAAGGGTCGGAACTCAAAGTTCAGGAACCGGTCAATACGCCTGTGGGAACTAATTTTAGTGTTAAAAACCTGTTTTTTAACGTACCGGCCAGAAGAAACTTTCTGAAATCGAACCCGGTGGAAATGCGACATATTCTGGACGAATTTCACAGGGTAGCACTGGCCTATCCATCCATTGGTTTTTCCCTGTACCAAAACGATATGGAAATTTTCAATATGCCATCAGAAAAGCTGAGCAGAAGAATTATTTCCCTTTTTGGTCAAAACTATAAGGAGCAGCTTATCCCCTGCCAGGAAGAAACGGACCTTGTGAAAATTACGGGATACATTGGAAAACCCGAAAATGCCAAAAGAACCCGCGGGGATCAGTTCTTCTTCGTGAACAACAGATTTATCAAAAATAATTACCTCCATCATGCGGTGGTACATGCCTTTGACAATCTGCTGCCAGACGATACGTTTCCTTTCTATGTTCTTTTCATAGAAATTGACCCTAAACACATAGATGTTAATGTGCACCCTACCAAAACCGAGATTAAGTTTGATGACGAAAAAACCATTTACGCCATCATAAGAGCTGCGGTGAAAAAGGCACTGGCCACGCACAACATCGCCCCCCCTCTTGATTTTGAACAGGATATCAACTTTTCGCTGGGGCAAACCTCTTCAGGTTTTCAAAGCTTCCCTTCCAACAGGGATTATGAACCGGACAGAGAGAACGATTCATTTAAAAGCGTGCGGTTTCCTTCCTCCTCCAATCCGTTGGAGGGGAAAAACAGAGATAACTGGGAGCAACTTTACCAATCCTTTGAAAATGAAGAAAAACCCAAAACTTTTGAAACCATTCGCCTGGAAAGTGCGGTAAACACAAAATCTGAAGAAAGGAATGTTTCACTAAATAAGGATCTATTGTACAACGAAAACCAAAGCACATTTCAGCTTCATCAGAAATATATTGTCACCCAGGTGAAATCAGGCATGCTGGTAGTGGACCAGCAGGCAGCACACGAAAGAATTCTGTATGAGAAGTACCTGAACATGCTTCAAAATAAATTCGGAGCTTCGCAGCAGTTTCTTTTTCCATTAAAAATAGAACTTTCCCATTCGGATTTTGCTCTGGTAATGGAAATGGAGGAGGAAATTAAATCCCTGGGGTTTGTTTTTAGTGTATTCGGGAATAATACCATTGTAGTGAATGGTATTCCTGCCGATATTTCCAGCGGAAATGAAAAGGACCTTTTTGAAGGGCTGATAGAACAATTTAAAAACAATAGGGACGAATTAAGTATTGATAGAAAAGAAAACCTTGCAAGGTCCCTGGCCAAAAGAGCGTCGCTTAAACCCGGCACAAGGCTTACGCTGCTGGAGATGAACACGTTGATTGATCAGTTATTCGCCTGTAAAAATCCGAATTACGCGCCTAATGGCAACCATACCATCGTACTTCTGGACATGAACAGGATTGAAAAGTTTTTTAACAAGAACCAATTTTAGTACGCATGCAGATGTCTTTAACTCCCATGGTCAAAAACCTCCTGATTTTAAACATCGGGATCTTTCTGATTATGGTGTTTACAAAGGTAGATCTTATCGGAATACTGGGCCTTAAATACATCAAAGCTCCGGGAATGCAAAAAGAAGCCTACCGCTTCTTTACACACATGTTTGTTCATGCCGACTGGGGACACCTGTTTTCCAATATGTTTGGTCTTTTTATATTTGGTCCATTGCTGGAGCGTGTATGGGGGCCTATGCGGTTTCTTGCGTTCTATCTGATTTGTGGTCTCGGGGCCTCCATGTTGTATTCCGGGGTGGTTTATTTCGAAGTCCATCAATTGGATGTTCTGAAAAACAACTTTTTTTCAAACCCCTCTCCCGAACTGTTCATCAAATTTGTAAGAGAATCTCTTGGAGATAAGATCCTAAACAAAATTCCTTTTCTGAATGCCTACGAACAAAACCCTGATAATGCAACACTTATTCAGTACGCAAAGGAACAAATCATCGAAATTTATAATTATGTCATAAATAAACCGATGGTTGGAGCCTCAGGAGCTATTTTTGGAATTCTTATGGCTTTCGCATTACTTTTCCCGAACACGGAAATGTTTTTACTTTTTTTACCTGTTCCTATAAAAGCAAAGTATTTTGTCGGATTTTATGGGTTATTTGAAATTTATGCAGGAATTCAACGGAATCCTGGAGATAATGTAGCTCATTTTGCTCATATTGGGGGAATGTTGTTTGCATTCCTCCTCGTTAAATACTGGGAAAAAGAAAGAAATCGTTTTTATTAAAATGAATCTTTTAGAAGACTTAAAATATCAGTTTCGACAAAAAGAAAATGGCCTGACCAAGATCATTCTGATCAATGTCATAGTGTATATTACAGGTACCATTTTATGGGTATTCTCAAAAGGACTTGGGAATATGACCCTTTTCAATTTTATATATATCAATCAGCATTTGCCGGCTTCTTTCAGTGAATTTATTTACCGACCCTGGTCTTTAATCACCTACTTTTTCAGCCATACCATCCCGAATCCATTTCACATTCTGGGAAATATGCTGGGACTTTACTGGTTTGGTCGACTGGTATCGGAATATCTGGGCAACAGAAGACTGGTCAGTTTATACATTCTCGGCGGATTAGCCGGAGCAGCAGTCTATCTGCTCCTCTACAATTTTGTACCGTATTTTATGCACCGGGCTCCTTTATATGGTATGATTGGAGCTTCTGCAAGTGTTTTTGCCGTTATCGTTGCCGCTGCCACCCTCCTTCCGGATTATTATTTTCATCTGGTCTTTATCGGTCCTGTCCGAATCAAATATATTGCTGCCTTCTTTATATTTATCTCTTTTATAGGCTCTGTTGATAATGTTAACATAGGGGGAAATGTGGCGCACCTCGGAGGCGCATTGCTGGGCTTTACCTTTATTAAGCAACTAAAAAATGGCAGAGATATAGGTAAGGTTATTAGTGCAACCGGCGATTTCTTCAGCAATCTCTTTAGTAGAAGAAGAATAAAGGTAAGCTTCAGAAACAGTGAGAAGAACTTTACCTATGACGATAAAGAACCGGATCAGAAAGAAATTGATGCAATTCTGGACAAAATTTCAAAATCCGGTTATTCCAGTCTTACAAAACGGGAAAAGGAAAGACTTTTCAGAGCAAGTAGTAAAAAATAGTAATTATTTTGTGTAGGGCCAATATTTTTCAAGCAAATGGTTGAATTTAAAAACTTATCAGTAACCGAAAAAGACGGAATACTTCATATTACCATCAGCAGGGTGGAAAAAATGAATGCCTTAAATCATAAAACCCTGGAAGAACTGAAAGTCGCAATTCAGAAGGCCTATGATGAACCTACCATTAGAGGGGTAATCCTCACCGGAGCAGGCGAAAAAGCTTTTGTCGCCGGGGCAGATATTAAAGAAATTTCCGAAGTACCTGAAGTGAATGCCAGAAAATTTTCCGAATATGGTCAGGAGATTTTTGACACAATTGAAAAGTGCCCCAAGCCAGTCATTGCTGCTGTAAACGGCTTTGCCCTGGGAGGTGGCTGCGAGCTGGCTATGGCATGCCACATCCGTATCGCATCCGAAAATGCCAAATTTGGCCTGCCTGAGGTTACACTGGGCATTCTGCCCGGGTATGGAGGCACACAGCGACTCCCCAACCTGGTAGGCAAAGGCAAAGCCTTTGAGATGATCATGACAGGAGACATGATTTCTGCACAGGAAGCTCTCTCTATCGGCCTCGTAAACCATGTTACCGAAAGAGAACAGCTAATACCCAAATGCATGGAACTTTTAAATAAAATTATCACAAAAGCTCCAATTGCCATCGCCCAGGTGGTGGAATGCATTAACGCTGCCTACTCAAAAGAAGAAGACGGGTATCAGACAGAAGCCAATTCTTTCGGAATATGCTGCAAATCGGAAGATTTCCGTGAAGGTACTTCAGCCTTTCTTGAAAAAAGAAAACCTGAATTTAAAGGGAAATAACAGCTATCAGATCCAAAACGTTAAGTATTCAAAAATAAGAGGGTTTCAAAACCCTTTTTTAATTTATGTCACTTCTGAAAAAATTAGCCGGGCAGACAGCCCTTTATGGTCTAAGCAGTATTCTTGGCAGAGCAATTAATTTTTTACTGGTACCTTTCTATACAGCAGTACTTGCACCTGTTCAGTTCGGGACCATTACTGAACTATATGCGTATGTAGCATTTTTCAATATTATTTACCTGTATGGAATGGAAACCGCCTATTTCAGGTTTGCCACCAAGGAAAACAATATCGAGGCCTCCGTTTTTAATCAATCCGAAACTACTCTAATTTTCTCAAGCCTCCTTTTTAGCGGGGTCCTGCTGTTGCTTTCTCCTGTAATCGCAAACGGACTGGAATATCATGGTCACTCCATGTACTTTATCCTGCTCGGCTTAATCCTTGCAATCGACTCTATGATGGCCATTCCATTTGCGAGACTGAGACTTCAAAATAAAGCGGGGTTGTTTGCCACAGCCAAATTATTCAATATCCTAGTGAACGTAGGCTCAAACATCTTTCTATTAGTATTCTGTAAAAAAATAGCCGATGGGGAATTATACCCTTCTCTGCGGCCATTTATTCTTTCCTTTTACTCTGAAGAATATTTTGTGGAGTACATACTTACATCCAATTTACTGGCAAGTTTTCTAACATTCTTCTTTTTACTAAAGACCTTCAAAGGCTTTAAGATAGACTTTAACTGGGAGCGGCTCAAACCCATGCTGGTCTATGCTGTGCCAATGCTCTTTATCGGACTGGCAGGAATGGTAGATGAGATGCTGAGCAGAATCATTCTAAAATACGTGCTGCCAGAAGGCTTTTATCCTAACAGAACCAACCTGGAAGCATTGGGAATATTCGGCGCCTGTTACAGACTATCCATGTTTATGACACTGGCGGTACAGTCGTTCCGGTATGCTTCCGACCCGTTCTTTTTTTCACAGGCAAAAGATAAAAATGCCCCTGAGCTTTTTGCCACAGTGATGAAATGGTTTGTGATTGTTTGCGCCTTCCTCTATGTTGTAGTCAGTTGCAATCTTTCTTTGTTTGAAAAGATATTAAGAAACGAAATATATAGAGAAGGTATTCTGGTAGTCCCCGTGCTCTTAATGGCCAACTTGTTCCTGGGAGTGTATTACAATTTATCCATATGGTACAAACTTACAGACAAGACCCAGCTTGGCACCTGGATAAGTCTGCTGGGAGCTGCCATAACCATTATTGCCAACTTAATACTTATTCCGTTTTTCGGATATATGGGTAGTGCAGTAACCACGTTAATCTGTTATTTCATTATGTCGCTGATCAGCTATATATGGGGACAGAAGTATTTTCCTGTTCCTTATAAGATTGGCTCAGCATTGTTTTATCTAACCTTTGCAGTTATTTTAAGTATACTAGCACTCAGTTACCCATTCGGGAAAGGCAGTATGATGAGCTACGGATTTCAGTTGATGTTACTCGGAATTTATCTATTTGTGGTATTTTTGATCGAAAGGAAGCAAATGAATTTTAAAGCATCATAAATTTTGTATTTTTACCCGACTTATAAAGTAACATGCAGGTAAGAATTATAAATAATTCCAAGCACGGACTACCATCCTACCAGACAGAAGGCTCTGCAGGTATGGACTTACGTGCCGATTTAGATGCGCCGGTTGTATTGAAACCAATGGGAAGAGCATTAATTTCCACTAAATTATTCATTGAACTTCCGCAGGGCTATGAAGCTCAGATACGCCCCAGAAGCGGGCTTGCGTATAAAAATGGTATAACCGTTCTCAATTCACCGGGTACAATCGATTCCGATTACAGAGGCGAAATAAAAGTCCTTCTTGTGAATTTGTCGGAAGAAGAGTTTGTGGTAAATGACGGAGAACGAATTGCTCAAATGGTGATAAGTAAATATGAACAAATTAACTGGTTATCTGTTAAAGAGCTAGCCAATTCCCAAAGGGCGGCAGGCGGATTCGGCAGTACCGGAACCAGATAATTTTATACAGATAATTGATTAATCCTTAACTATAATAACCTTAACTATTTTTAAGTATGAAGATAATTATTCCAATGGCGGGAATGGGCAAGAGAATGCGCCCTCATACCTTAACTGTTCCAAAACCACTTATCCCGATTGCCGGCAAACCTATAGTACAGAGACTTGTAGAGGATATTGCAAAAGTTTGTGGAACAAAAGTTGACGAAGTTGCATTCATCATAGGTAAATTTGGAAAAGAAGTAGAAAACAAGCTAATGGAAATTGCCGCTTCCGTTGGCGCAAAAGGAAGTATTTACTATCAGGAAGAAGCACTGGGTACCGCTCATGCCATCCTTTGTGCAAAAGAATCACTAAAAGGCAATCTTGTAGTAGCATTTGCTGATACCCTTTTCAAAGCAGACTTTAAGCTTGACACTTCTGCGGAAGGTATTATCTGGGTGCAAAAAGTTGAAGATCCAAGACCATTTGGCGTCGTAACCCTGAACGAGAAAGAGGAAATTACTAAATTTGTAGAAAAGCCGGAAACATTTGTGTCCGACCTTGCCATTATCGGAATCTACTATTTCAAAGACGGGGAGTATCTTTCTAAAGAACTTCAGTACCTTTTAGACAACGACATCAAGGACAAGGGAGAGTATCAGCTTACCAACGCCCTTGATAATATGAAAAACAAGGGTACTAAATTTAAACCTGGAAAAGTTACCGAATGGCTTGACTGCGGAAATAAAGATTCCACTGTTCAGACCAACGAACGCTATCTGGACTACATTAAAGATCAGGACCTTGTGGCTAAATCTGCCAAAATTAACAACTCCGTAGTCATTCCTCCGTGCTATATTGGGGAAAATGCTGAAATCAGCAATACCGTAATCGGACCTTACGTTTCTGTCGGAAATGGAACAAAAATCACTGACTCTGTGGTTAAAAAGTCAATAATTCAGGAAAAGGCTGTGGTTAAGAATGCCAACATTATTAATTCAATGCTTGGAAATTCTGCTACCTTTGAAGGAAAACCTTCCGACCTGAGTGTTGGAGACTTCAATACCATCGTGCTTTAATATTATCTATGAAAAAATTACTTGTTACTTTTGCAATACCATTTTTTCTATTTTACCTGTTGTCAGTGTCAAAAGGATTTAGCCAGAAAAAATCCAAAAAAGATGACAAAAAGGAAAAATATCTGATTGCAGAAAACCATTTTACTGAGGGCATGAAGCTGTTTGTGTTAAACAACTACGCTGATGCCCTCAGCAATTTTCATAAAGCCCTTGAAATCAATCCGGAAAATGCGGCGATCAACTACATGCTGGGAAAGCTATACCTCCAGCAGAATAAATACGACCAGGCTATCAGCTATGGGCAAAAAGCATTAAAACAGGATCCGAAGAATAAGTACTATTACCTTCTGCTGGTTGAGACGTACGAAAAAAAGCAAGACTACTCCGAAGCACTTAAAGTAATAAAAAAACTTCTTGCAGAAGTACCGGATACCGAAGAATACCTTTTTGAACTTGCGGCGCTATATCTTTATAACAACAATGTAGAAGAAGCGATCAAAGTCTACGACAAAATTGAATCGCATTACGGAAAAACACCCGAAGTAAGCAAGCAAAAACAGCTTATCTACCTGCAGGGAAATAAACTTAAAGAGGCTATCGCAGAAGGCGAAAGTCTTATAAAAGCTTATCCGGAAGAAACTGAGTTTAAAATCAGACAGGCAGAACTTTTATATTCAAACAATAAAACCAAAGAGGGACTCTCTATTCTTGAGACCCTTGTCGAAAACGAACCCGAAAACGGAGAGGCTTGGATTGCCCTTGGAGATTATTATAAAAAGCAGGGAGAATATGAAAAATCCTATAAAGCCGTATCAAAGGCGTTCGCCAATCCTGATGTAGAAATCTCTTCCAAAATTGCACTGCTGGAAGACTTTAAAAGAATCCCTTCGGATAAGGTGTCTCATGAGCAGTTAATTCAACTGTGCGAAGATCTAAAAAGGGTGCATCCGCTTGATGCTTCAGCTTTTGCTGTGAGCGGAGACTTTCATTTCATATCAGGCAACAAAGAGAAAGCTCTTGAAAACTACCTTCAGTCTAAAAATCTGAATCCCAACAATTACAGACTATGGAATCAGATTTTAGTTCTGGATTCTGACCTTAACAAACGCGACAGTTTAATCAAACATTCTGAACAGGCATTGGAACTATTCCCCAATCAGGCCATATTCTGGCTCTACAATGGGGGCGGATACCTGATGAAAAATGATTACCCCAGGGCGATTGAAGCACTTGAAGAGGGGAAAAAACTATCTTCCTCCAACAATGAACTGAGACTTCAATTTCTTATGCAACTGGGCGATGCATATAACGGTGTTAAAGAATATCAGAAATCCGATGCTGCCTATGAGGAAGTGCTTAAGTATGATAGCAAAAATGCACATGTACTAAACAACTACAGTTATTTTCTTTCTTTAAGAAAAGAGAAACTCGACCATGCCAAAACACTCTGCGAAAGACTTATAAAAGAATATCCGTCAGAACCAACCTTTCTGGATACCTTCGGCTGGGTACTGTACGTCCTCAAAGATTACCAGTCCGCGAAAGTTTACCTGGAAAAAGCTGCACTCAACTCTACAAACGGCACCATATTCGAACATTACGGTGATGTACTATATCAGCTTGGAGAAAAGGAAAAAGCATTGGAGTATTGGCAAAAAGCCAAAGAAGCAGGGGAAACAAGCGAGTTTATAGACATGAAAATCAGAGACAAAAAAATTTATGAATAATAGTAGTACACGTCTCTTACTTTTATTTTGCCTGACAATAATTTTCTCTTCGTGTAAGAAAAGTCTGACGCCGACAACAGCCTCTCAGGAAGAAATACTTAGTCTTTCCATACAGGAAATAGACTTTAACTACTTTTCTGCAAAGGCCAAGATAGATTTCAAAGACAACGAACAGGACCTTCATTTTACAGTAAACTTCAGAATGAAGAAAGACAGTATTGTCTGGCTTTCCATCTCTCCTGCCCTGGGTATAGAAGCAGCCCGTTGTCTTATACTTAAAGATTCTGTTTATGTATTAGACCGAATCAATAACAAGTACTCCGTCTATGATTTGTCTTTTCTAAGTCAGAAATTCAACGTACCTATGGATCTGCCAACCATACAGGCCCTTCTGGTAGGTAACATGCCTTTTAAAAGAGATCATCATGATAAAATTATAAAAGATGCAGAAACAAGTCTCTGCACCGTAGAGCAACACAAATCCGACCTTACAGCCGTCAATTTCATTTCGTTGATCACTATGGTTCTTCAGAAACTTGAGTTAACTGAAAAAGCAAATCATAACCATCTCATCATAAATTATGATAACTTTACACCGATAAATAATTATAATTTCCCCAATAAGATTTCGGTCAATTTAAATTACAAACAAGGTGGGACTGTTTTTAAGACTACAATCAACGCTGATTACACCAAAGTGGAATTCCCCGAAAAAGAACTCAATTTCCCTTTTAACGTCCCGAAAAGATTTGAAAACCGTTAGTATTTTTTTTCTCCTGCTCCTTACATCATTAGCAGCCTTCGGCCAAAAGACAAAGGCACAATTGGAAAAAGAGAAAGAAGAAAATCTTAAAAAAATTCAGGAAGCGAGCAGAATTTTACAGGAAACAAAATCTAAAAAAGAAGCAACACTCGGACAGCTTTCTGCACTAAATCAGCAGATTAATGCCAGAAACGCTCTTATCAATGCCATCACTAAAGAAATTGAGCTGCTGGATCAGGACATTCTTGAAACAAAAGATTTTATCGCTGCATTGGAAAGCGATATAGAAGTATTAAAAGAAGAATATGCGGAAATGATCTACACCGCATCGAAGTTCAATAACTACTACGATAAACTCACTTTTATTTTCGCCTCTGAATCATTTAATCAAATGCTTCAGAGAATTAAATATTTCAGACAATACTCACAGGCAAGAAAAAACCAGGTAGAGGTAATACAAAAAGTAAAAGCTTCACTCGCAAAGCAAAAGAAGCAACTTGAACTGAAAAAGAAGGAAAAACAGACACTTATTGAAAATAAAACTACGGAAACAAGAAATCTGGAAGAGCTAAAAGTTCAGCAAAACGAAGTAGTAAAAGAACTGAGTAACAAGGAGAAACAATTAATTAAAGAACTTGAAGAAAGAAAAAAATCGATCCGTAAACTTGAAAAGCTTATTACCGACTTAATCAGAGAAGAAAGAGAAAAGGCTGAACGAGCGGCCGCCAAAGCTGCCAAAGAAGCTAAGGAAAAAGAGGATAAAGAAGCCAAAGGTAAAACCAATAGCCCGAATACCAGCAGTAAGAGTACCACTACAGCTCCTAAAAAGACACCTGAAGTGAATACCTTGTCCAGCTCTTTTGCCGGAAATATGGCTAAGCTGCCCTGGCCTGTAGTTCATGGAAACATTTCCCATCGTTTCGGCAAACAGCCCCATCCGGTGCTAAAAGGCGTGTACGTAGAGAACCTGGGGATTGACATCCAGACTACGAAAAACGAGCAGGTAAGAAGTGTCTTCAAAGGAAAGGTTATAGCCGTGGCAGAAGTGCCGGGAATGAACTATGTGGTAATGGTACAACACGGAGAATACTTCTCTGTTTATGCCAAACTAAAGACAGTATTTGTAAAAACGGGACAAGATGTAGAAGCAAAAACACCGCTTGGAGTGGTTTACACCGATAAAAACGAGGTTTCCGAATTACAATTCCAGATCTGGAAAAACAACGAAAAATTAGATCCGGAGAAATGGCTCTATATTAAATAAAAGAATAGTGGAAATATAATTCCCAGTCCTAAAAAAAGCAAAAGCATAACCAATTCAAAAAAAGGAACTTACAATAAAAGTTTTCCACAATCCAAAGCGAGACTTCCCGATTGGGGTTTTGTGGCCTCCGCTTTATTACCTATCTTTGTGCAAATTATTTATTACTTTATAACTATCTAAGAAAATGGCTTATTCAATGTTCTTATTTCTTCCAAATATGGGGGGCTGGGAAGTATTTCTTATCCTTACCGTAGTAATCTTATTGTTTGGTGCCAAGAAAATCCCTGAGCTTGCAAGAGGAGTAGGAAGAGGTATCAGAGAATTTAAAGATGCCACAAAAGAAATTAAAAGCGAAATCGAAGAAGGAGCAAAAGAAGATAAAAACTAATCAAAGAATAGGGAGGGGAATTGAAAAGGTATAATTCTTTAGAAGAAGTACGTTCAGACCTAACTAAAGGCCTGATTACATGCAGATCGCTTACCGAATATTACTTAGTGAATATCAGGAAGAAAGCTCATCTTAATGCCTATCTGGAAGTTTACGAAGCCGAAGCGCTGGCCAAAGCAAGCGAGGTGGATCAGAAATTAAAAGAAGGCAAGGCAGGAAAACTTGCAGGAATGGTCATTGGATTAAAAGATGTTTTATGTCATAAAAATCATGGACTGCAGGCTTCCAGTAAGATACTTTCCGGTTTTGTTTCCCAGTTCAACGGAACAGCCGTTCAAAGAATTATAGATGAGGATGCGATCATCATTGGAAGACAAAATTGCGATGAGTTTGCAATGGGATCCTCCAATGAAAACTCTGCTTTCGGACCTTCTTTAAATGAAGCAGATACCACCAGAGTACCTGGGGGATCTTCAGGAGGATCCGCAGTAGCAGTGCAGGCAGACCTTTGTCTGGCATCGCTTGGATCGGATACCGGAGGATCTGTCAGACAACCAGCCGCATTCTGTGGCATCTACGGATTAAAACCGACCTATTCCCGTATTTCCCGTTACGGTCTTATTGCGTATTCTTCTTCTTTTGACACCATTGGCATTATTTCCCGGTCTGTAGAAGACGCTGCGCTTTTACTTGAGGTAATGGCCGGAGCCGATGAATACGACAGTACTGTTTCTCATAAAGAAGTCCCTGCCTATTCTAAAGAACTTACCTTTAATAAAAAGGTTAAGATCGGCTATTTAAAGGAATCCATCGAAAGTCCAGGTGTACATCCGGACATTCGCAAAAAAACACAGGAAACCCTGACCGCTCTTGAAAAAGAGGGACATATCGTTAAGCCTGTTGAATTTTCTTTACTGGAATACATCCTTCCTACCTATTATATTCTCACCACTGCTGAAGCAAGCTCCAACCTTTCCAGGTACGATGGCGTAAAATACGGTTATAGAAGTCCTGAAGCAACTGATTTACAAAGCCTGTATAAGAAAACCAGATCTGAAGCATTCGGAGCAGAAGTTAAGAAGAGAATTATGCTTGGAACTTTTGTGCTTAGTGCAGGTTATTATGATGCGTACTATACGAAAGCGCAAAAGGTCAGAAGACTGATCAAGGAACAAACTGAGAAAATACTTTCAGATGTTGACTTTCTGGTTATACCAACTACTCCTACTACAGCGTTTAAGGTAGGAGAGAAAACAGAAGATCCCATCTCAATGTATCTCGCCGACGTGTTTACCGTTCAGGCAAATCTTTCAGGAATTCCTGCAATATCCCTGCCTGCCGGTAACGACAGTCAAGGCTTGCCGATCGGTATTCAGATCATGACCAAAGCATTTGAAGAAAGTAGCTTGCTCGCTTTCTCCAAATACTTAACTAGCATAAATTAATATGGAGAAATTATTCAACAAGTCTGGAAAAATTAAAGGGATACTCCTTATTGCTTGTACTTTACTGTCTACTGGTTCTTATGCCCAGTTTACAGCTGAACAGGATACCTTAACTGTGGTGGCTCAACCCGTAGATACAGCAGTTAGCGTAACTGTAACAATGACGGATAGTATTCCTGAATTAACAGATGAGTTGATTGCCGACAGATTAAAATGCCTGGAAAAAAACATCAAACTTACTTATAACAAAAAGATAAGAGGTTTTATAGATTATTTCACCGTTCGCAACAGAAACTATGTTGTGGTCATGGAACGGAGAAAACGTCTGTATTTTGATATTTTTGAAGAAGCCCTCAGAAGACACAATCTTCCTCAGGAATTGAAATACCTGGCGATTGTGGAATCAGGACTTAATCCAAAAGCTATATCAAGAGCTGGTGCAGCAGGTTTGTGGCAGTTTATGCCCAGCACCGGGAAAATCTACAAACTGAAGCAGGATCAGTTCATTGACGAACGTCTGGATCCATACAAATCCACCGAAGCTGCCTGCAAATACCTTAAAGATCTATACAATATCTTTAATGACTGGGAACTTGCTCTCGCTTCTTATAACTGCGGTCCTGGTAATGTCAGAAAAGCCATCCGTAAATCAGGATATAAAGATACCTTCTGGGGGATATACAATTTCCTTCCCCAGGAAACCAGAGGCTATGTACCACAGTTCGTAGCCCTCACCTACGCCATGAACCACATGGAAGATCATAATATCTTCGCTGATTCACTGGAATATCCGATGCGGTTTGATACCATTCAAATCAACCAGTTTGTCAATCTGGATATGCTTTGCGAACAGCTGGATATCTGCAAAGAAGACTTTAACAAACTGAATCCTGCACTAAAAAGAAATTATCTTCCAGATAACTACCCGGTTTCTATCAGAATACCTTCTGATAAATCAGAATATTTTGCATTAAACAAACTGGCGATTCTGGATGAAAGTTCTAAAAGAACAGGTGACGAACTCGATGAAGAATTAATTCAGGTACCGGTTCAGCTTGCCAGTGCAGGATCAGAGAAGAAACCTCAGGCATCGGCCACCACACAAAAGAAAAAGGTTTATTACACAGTTAAAAAAGGAGACGTACTCTCCAAAATTGCAGAAAAATATGATGTAAGTCTTTCTGACCTCAGAAAATGGAACAATATCAAAGGCTCCACTATTAAAGCTGGTCAAAAGCTTACCATCTACAAAAGCGGACTCGTAGTCGACAGGCCTACTCTGGCAAATCAAACAGAGAGTAATAAAAATTATGTTGCCCAGAAGAAAGTATATTACGTTCAGCCTGGCGATACGCTTTGGACCATCTCCAGAACCAACAACATACCGATTGAAAAATTAAAAAAATTAAATAACCTTAAATCGAACGACATTAAGGTAGGACAAAAATTAATTATGAGTTTATAATTTTGAAACGTCCTGATAGAAATGCTAAGTTTTAAAGAATACAATTAAAACTTAGCATTTTTTTATTTCGTCGGAGCTCATTCTAAGATTCACTTTAAACTTTGATTTTTAAGCCTGTTCCGGCAAAAACTCAATCATTAAATCTTACAATTTTTTAGATTAATTAGTTATTTTTACTTTTTAAGAAAACATATTTTTAAGGGGAATTACCAATTAAAAAATACGAACGATTCAAACTGGTCTTGATGAATAGTTAGATTCTTTGTATTGCAATTCAAAATGCATTTTGTTTTTTTGATGGACTAATTCTTCTCTAAAAAAACTAATTCGATTACTAAAAAAAATATGGCTATTCATATAAGAAGAGAGGATGCCCTTAATTATCATAGTCAAGGACAGCCAGGAAAGATTGAAGTAGTGCCGACCAAAATGCTCTCTTCTCAGCTCGACCTTGCACTTGCATACTCCCCAGGTGTAGCCGAGCCCTGTAAAGAAATTCATCAAAATAAAGAAGAGGTATATCAGTACACCGCTAAAGGAAATCTGGTAGGTGTAATTTCCAATGGAACTGCTGTTCTTGGATTGGGCAACATAGGTCCCGAAGCATCCAAACCTGTAATGGAAGGGAAAGGAGTTTTATTCAAAAAATTTGCAGGAATTGATGTGTTCGATATAGAGATTGACAGTTCCAATCCTGATGAATTTGTAAAAATTGTAAAATCTCTTGAGCCAACGTTTGGAGGTATTAACCTCGAGGACATAAAAGCTCCTGAATGCTTTGAAATAGAAAAAAAGCTCCGTGAGCAAATGAATATTCCTGTCATGCACGATGACCAGCATGGCACGGCAATCATTTCAGGTGCAGCATTGCTAAACGCGCTGGAGCTTGTTAATAAAAAAATTGATACTGTTAAATTCACCATCAGCGGAGCCGGTGCAGCAGCCATAGCCTGCACTAAAATGTATCTGGCGCTTGGAGCCAAACCGGAAAACATTACAATGCTTGATGTGAACGGCGTACTCCGCAAAGACCGGACAGACCTCACCCCTACCACCATACAGTTTGCCACTGATCGCAATGTGTATACACTAGACGAGGCAATAGAAGGTGCCGATGTTTTCATTGGCCTGTCGGCAGGTAATATCCTCACCAGAGAGATGGTGAAAAAGATGGCCAAACAGCCTATTATATTTGCACTTGCCAACCCGGTTCCGGAGATCGATTATGTAACGGCCCTGGAAGCAAGACCAGATGCCATAATTGCAACCGGCAGATCTGACTTCCCCAATCAGGTAAATAATGTGCTGGGCTTTCCTTATATCTTCAGAGGAGCATTGGACGTTAGAGCCACAGACATCAATGAAGCCATGAAACTGGCTGCTGTGCGGGCTATAGCAGATTTAGCCAAAGAGCCGGTGCCAGAGATTGTCAACAAAGCTTATGGAGATGAAAAAATCTCCTTCGGCAAAAAATATCTCATCCCCAAACCCCTGGATCCAAGACTTATTACCACAATATCACCTGCTGTAGCTAAGGCCGCCATGGAATCAGGCGTAGCTCAGAGCCCGATCACAGACTGGGAATTGTACCATGAACAGCTTCTGCAAAAAATCGGCAGGGATGAGAAGCTAATGAACCGTATCTTCAACAGAGCCAGACAAAACCCCAAAAGAATTGTACTGGCAGAAGGAGAACATTTCAAAATACTTAAAGCTGCTCAAACGATCGTGGACGAAGGTATCGGAATTCCGATACTATTAGGCAACAAAGAAAAAATCCGGAAGATGAGTCATGAATACATGATTGATCTTTCCGGATGTGAAATCATCAACCCTATTGAAGAGAGAGAAAAGCGCTATAGCTTCGGAGAGAAGTTTTACCAGAAACGCCAAAGGAAGGGGATTACACCGGAAGAAGCCAAAAAGATGATGCGGGACCGGAATTATTTCGGAGCTATGCTCGTCAATGAAGGCGAAGCCGATTGTTTTATAACAGGCTTAACCAAAGACTATGCAACGTCGATCAAGCCGGCATTACAGGTTATAGGCGTAGCACCCGGGACCAAAAAAGTAGCCGGGATGTACATCATTCTGAATAAAAAAGGCCCCTACTTTTTTGCTGATACCACGGTAAATGAAAATCCGAATGTAGAAGAGCTGGTAGAATTAATCGGACTTACAGCCAATGCCGTCCGATTTTTCGACTTTACTCCACGCATTGCGGTATTATCGTATTCCAACTTCGGGTCCTCCAAAGGAGCCGTTCCGGAAAAATCTGCGCTCGCAACAAAATTGGCAAAAGAAAAGTTTCCGGAACTCGTTATAGAGGGAGATATTCAGGCAAATATTGCATTAAATACAAAACTCCAGCAGGAAAATTACCCGTTTAGTGCTCTCGCTCAGGAAGGAGCAAATACTTTTATTTTCCCGGATCTGGCTTCCGGCAATATTTGCTATAAACTTCTTCAGGAAATCGGAGAAGCTGAAACGATCGGACCAATTTTAATGGGAATGAGAAAACCAGTCCACATACTTCAGCTTGGCAGCTCTATCAGAGAAATTGTAAATATGGCTGCTATAGCAGTGGTAGACGCCCATTCCTATACTACTATTAATCAGCAACTATGATCGCATATATAGAGGGTAAGTTAGCATTCAAAGATCCATTCTTTGTAATAATTGAAACAAACGGTATCGGGTACCAGATAAGAATTTCCCTGCAAACTTATTCTTTGATTAAAGATGAAGAGAAGGTAAAACTACACACGTATCTGCATATTAAAGAAGATGCCCATACGCTCTTTGGGTTTTATCATTTGGCAGAAAAAAAGATCTTTCTTGACCTGATATCCATCTCAGGCGTAGGCCCCGGTACCGCAATGATGATTATCTCATCCTTAAACGCAGAAGAATTAAGCAAAGCCATAGCCCAGGAAGATGTACGAACCATACAGTCCATAAAAGGCATCGGACTCAAAACGGCGCAGCGGATTGTATTGGAATTAAAGGACAAAATCAGAAAAGAACCTGCTGGAAGTGAGATAATTTCAAATTTATCTAAATCTTCACACAATTTAATCAGAAGTGAAGCGTTATCCGCTCTCATTACGTTAGGCATTGCTAAAAATGTTGCCGAAAAAAGTATTGATAGCATTCTAAAAAAAGAAGGAGATTCTATCTCTTTGGAAAATTTAATTAAACAAGCGCTTAAAACAGCATAATTTTTTTAAAGTGCTGAATCTTAATAAATATATACTCGCAGCGACACTTAGTTGTGTAACTTTATATACCTGGGTTTCCTTTGGGAAGCCCAGCAATAGCACTTTTACTTTGAGGACATCAGCTCCTCCGGGTGATTCTATTGAAGATAAAAAAGACAATAAGAAAAGACCTACTTACACACCAAGAGACAGAGAAGGAGACCCTTTTTCAAACAAGTCTTCCAACTCCCCTTTCCTGCTGAAGAACCCGTCCAATGTTCAAACACAGGTTGAACTTGATTCCAGCATGAACGAGTATAACATCTATGAAAAAGTAGGTGACTTCGAATACCGCCCACCTTCTTCAATGACGTTTGAGGAATACTCCAGATACCGTCAAAAAGAAATGATGAAGTCTTACTGGAAATCAAAAGCTCAGGGGCTGGATGGAGAAACCCCTGTAACATCCAGAGGCAACCTTATTCCTCAGATATATGTCCGCGGTCTGGAAGGACCATTCGGAAGCAATTTTGTGGACATCAGACCTAACGGACTTGTAATGCTGGACTTCGGAGGTAAATGGCAGCGTGTTAACAACCCTAACATTCCGGTAAGACAGCAAAGAACCGGAGGATTCGATTTTGACCAGCAGATCAGCATGAACGTGGTGGGTAAGATCGGTGAAAAGCTTAAACTTACCGCCAACTGGGATACCAAGGCCACCTTTGATTTTCAAAACAACCTTAAACTTGAATACACCGGATTTGAAGAAGATATTATCCAGAAAATAGAAGCCGGTACAGTTAGCTTTCCACTAAACAGCACCCTGATGCAGGGGCCACAGAACCTGTTTGGTGTTAAGACAAAATTACAATTCGGAAGATTGTCGGTAACTTCAGTATTCTCAAGCCAAAGAGGTAAAAGTGAAGAAATCCGCTTACAGGGAGGATCACAGGCTCGTGAAATAAATATTAAAGCAGACAACTACGAAGACAGACGCCACTTCTTCCTCGGACAGTTCTTCCGAAACAACTACGAAAGCTCTCTGGCAAGCTTGCCTGTATTGAACTCCGGAGTAAAGATTACCAGGGTAGATGTTTATGTGACCAACCGCGCCAATAACACCCAAAACCTGAAAAGCGTTGTCGGTTATCTCGACCTTGGGGAATCTACTCCTTACAACAAAAGCCTTCAGGGCAATCCAAATAACAAAGCTGCATCCAATGAAAGCAACAACCTCTACAACAAGGTAAGATCGTACAGAACATCCGATAATCTGGAGTCCAACCTGATCAGTCAGGACCTCACCAAAGGTACCGATTATGAGGTTATCAAAAGTGCGCGAAAACTTTTACCGACTGACTTTAAATTTCAACCAGACCTTGGATATATTACCCTGAATACCCAGATCCAGGAAGATGCTGCTATTGCAGTTGCATTTGAATATACTTACCAGGGTAAAACCTATAAGGTCGGTGAAATGAGCGAAGACATTACCAACGTTACCGGCGACTCTCTGATCATTCTGAAACTGATTAAACCATCGGCCACCAAAACCCGCCTTCCTACATGGGACCTGATGATGAAAAACATCTATCAGGTAGGTGGAACGCAGCTTACCAGAGATAACTTCCAGCTTAGAGTTATCTATAAAAACGACTACAGCGGTCTGGACCTTCCTGTTCTGCAGGAAGGAAGCATTGCTTCCGGAAAAACCATTCTCAGAATGACCGGCCTCGACAGGCTGAACATGAACAATGACCCTATCGCAGACGGTAACTTTGACTATGTGGAAGATGTAACCATAGACTCCAAATACGGAAGGATTATATTCCCTGTCCTCGAACCATTTGGTGAGAACATGGCCAAATACTTCGATCCTGCCACAGAGCAAAACCTGATCAACAAGTATGTTTTCACAGAGCTTTACGACTCCACCCAGAGAGATGCGATGCTCGTTGCCTCCAAAAACAAGTATTACCTGAAAGGCCGCTATCAGTCAACAGCAACCAACTCTGTGCAGTTACCTGGTATCAACATCGCTCAGGGATCATTGATTGTAACAGCAGGTAGTGTTCCTCTTGTGCAGGACGTGGACTATACAGTAGACGCACAGGGACGGGTAACAATTATTAACGAAGGTATTCTGGCTTCCAACCAGGAAATAAAAATCAGGTATGAAAAGCAGGACATCTTTAACTTCCGAAGGAAATCCTTCTTTGGTACGCGCTTCGACTATAAAATTAACGATGACTTCCTTTTAGGAGCAACAATCCTTCACCAGAACGAAACACCAAACATTACAAGGGTCAGTATCGGAGATGAACCAAGCAAAAATACCATGCTTGGTTTTGATGCAAACTTTAAGAAAGATTCAAGAATTCTGACGAAGGCCGTAGACCTTTTACCCGGAATACAAACCAAAGCACCTTCTACCATCACAGCGTCCGGTGAGGTTGCCCAGCTCATTCCTGGCCATTCAAGAGCCGTTTCCAAAAATGGCGGTACTGCCTACATTGATGATTTTGAAGGGGCCAAAACATCCATAGACCTTACCACTTCATGGTCAAGATGGAAACTAGGAGCTACCCCCAAACGCTTTCCTCAAAGCAACAGCACAACCACAGAATACACTTACGGAAGAGCTAAGCTGGCTTGGTACAACATTGACAATGTGTTTTACCGCAACAGCGGAGTGGGGGTACCCAAAGGACTTGAAGAGCATATTCAGAACCACTTTGTCAGAATTGTAAGACCACAGGAAATTTTCCCCAATCAGGACAGACAAGTCTATACACTTAACCAGGTTACCTTTGACCTTGCCTATTTCCCAAGCGAAAGAGGGCCGTACAACTTTAACCCTAACCTGAATGCCTCCGGAGAACTCCCCAATCCTTCCAAAAACTGGGGTGCTATTACCAGAGATATCCGGAATGAGATAGACTTTGACAATGCCAATATTCAATACATAGAATTCTGGATGATGGATCCGTTTATGAGCGGAACAAATCCTAACTCCCCCAAATCCAAAGTACCGGTATACCTCGACGACAGCAAAAACCAGAGAGTAACCAGCGGAGGACAACTCTTCTTCAACCTGGGAAGCATTAGCGAAGACATCATGAAAGACGGGCAACATGCGTTTGAAAACGGTCTTCCTACCTCAGATGATGAAATGGCTGACGGAGTTAAGGAAAACCAATGGGGAAGGGTTACGACCAGAACATTCCTTACCAACGCATTTGATACAGATCCGAACACTAGAAGCAGACAGGACGTGGGTCTTGACGGTCTCGACAACGCTTCCGAGGAAATTTATTTCAATGACTTTATTACAAAAGTCATGAGCATTCCCGGTCTGACCGAAGAGGCCAAAAATAAAATACTTGCTGACCCGTCAGGCGATAACTTCAGACATTACCTTGGGAAAGACAATGATGCGGAAGGCCTAAGTGTTCTTCAACGTTATAAAAACTTTAACGGCATGGAGAACAACTCTCCTGTTTCAGCAGGAGAAAACAACTTTACACAATCCAACTCTACGCTGCCAGACAACGAAGACCTTAATGCCGACAACACCATCAACGATATTGACGAGTATTACGAGTACAAAATTAACATCAATGAAAATGATTTTGTAATCGGACGAAACCACATCGTAGATAAAGTCACCGGAGACAGCGGTGTTACCTGGTATCAGTTCAGAATTCCTATCAGAGAACCCGATTCCATCGTGGGAAATATAAGTGGTTTTAAAACCATTAAATTTATGAGGATGTATGTTACCGGATTCTCGCAACCAGTTGTAATGAGGTTTGTTAAATTACAACTTGTAGCAAGCCAGTGGAGAGCATTCAACGAACCTCTTTATGAAAACACCGGAGAGTTCCTTGAACCATCTGTGACTCCTGTTAACATCTCTACGGTTAGTATTGAAGAAAACGGAAAGGTAGAGGGCAATAAAATCCCTTATGTGCTACCTCCGGGATTTTCAAGAGACCAGGATGCGACAGCACAGAATAACAGAAGGCTCAATGAGCAGTCGCTTAGAATCTGTGCCGAAGATATCCCGGACAAAAAAGCAGGAGCTGCTTACAAGATCGTGAACCTTGATCTTTTGAATTACAAAAACCTGAGAATGTTTATTCACGCTGAAAGCGATGACATTAATACAAAAGATGGAGAACTTGAAGCATTTATCCGACTGGGAACAGACTTTAAGGAAAACTACTACGAAGTTGCCATTCCTCTTTTCCTTACTCCTCAGGGAAGCCGCGATGTATACCAGATATGGAGAACAGAAAACGAACTGGACCTCCGTATCGCAGACCTTGTAGATGTTAAGGTTTTGGGAGATAAAGCCGGCAGGATCATGAGCAGTCCTTTTTCCGAAAGAGTTAATGGAAGAGTGATTACTGTAGTGGGAAGGCCAGACATCAGTTCTGTTCAGACCATCATGATTGGTATCCGAAATCCTTATAGTAAAGACGGACAACCCAAGTCTGCCTGTATCTGGGTCAATGAACTAAGAGCCACAAACTTTCAGGAAAGTCCCGGCTGGGCAGCTACCGCAAGAGCCAACGTTAAACTCGCCGACCTTGCCACTGTTTCGGGATCGTTAAGATATACCTCCGTAGGATTCGGAACGCTGGAGCAAAAAGTTTCTCAAAGAGAACGTAACAATACCCTGCAATGGGGCATTCAAAGTAATATTAGCCTTGACAAGTTTTTACCACAAAAGCTTGGCATTCGTCTTCCTTTATTCGTGGGCTACGACAGAGAGATTGTTTCCCCTAAATACGACCCACTCGATCCGGATGTGTTACTCAAAACTTCCCTCACCCGCTTTTCTTCAGATGACCGGGATGCATACAGAAATATCGTGCTGACACAAACAACAAGACGAGCCATTAACTTAACCAACATCCAAAAAGTAAAAACCAAAAAGGATGCCAAAAGCCATCTTTGGGATGTAGAAAACCTTTCTCTTACCGTAGGGTATAGTGATACCAGACGCACCAGCTCTACCGTTCAGGATTCTACCATCAAAAACTACAAAGTAGGACTTGGATACAATTATTCCAGCCAAGCCAAACCATTTGAACCATTTAAGAAGGTAAAAGCCTTTGACAAAAAGTATCTGAAGCTTATTAAAGACATTAACTTTAACTTCATCCCATCTACCATCTCATTCAGAGGTGACCTGGACAGAAGGACCAAGACTACAGTCTTCTATGAAGCCAGTCCGATCTATGGAATTTTGTCGGACCCATACTACGAAAAGATGTTCACTTTTAACAGGGTGTACGGGCTTGTATGGAACTTCACCAAAAGTTTATCTATAGACTACTCTGCTACCGCCTATGCTGTGGTAGACGAATCTCCTGATGCGGCACCGGATTCGAAGGAGAACCAGCAATATATCTGGAACAACCTGAAAAACTTTGGTCGTATGAAAGACTATAACCAGTCGCTCGGAGCTAATTATAAAGTACCTTTTGATAAGCTTCCGATCACCGACTGGATTTCTGCAGACCTGCGGTATACAGCAGGCTATACCTGGAACTCAGGAGCCTTATTCCAGAGGGACACACTTGGTAACTCTATAAGAAACGAGCGTACTATTGGAGTAAATGGAAGAGTAAACCTTGAAAAAATATACAACAGAGTTAAGTTCTTAAAAGAATTAAACAGTCCGCCTCCGAAAAAACTGCCGAAGCCAGACATTAAAAAGGACACGACACAGAAGCTTCCTAAACCGGAACTGAAAGGGCTTAAAGCAGTAACGAAAGCTGCCATCAGTATTAAAACAATTAACTTCACTTATAACCTGACCCAGGGAATCTTAGTACCCGGGTATATGAAGATCCCTGCCTTCTTTGGAATTGGCAATGGCGTTTCTGCCCAGTCGATGCTGCCATTTGTACTGGGCGACCAGGACCTTCAGCGATTTAAGAAAGAATTTGCGGAAAACGGGTACATTACTAAAAATGCTTATTTCAGGAACGTAACCACACCGCTCACGCAGGTAAAAACCGAGACGTTCAACGTAAGAACAGCACTGGAACCTGTTAAGGATTTTAGGATTCAGGTCGAAGCATCCCGCACGAAGGCAAGTGATTACAAAGAATTTTTCAGGATCGACTCTCTGCCGAATAGTTCAGACTTTGTGTCCGACAACCCTTACCGAAACGGACGTTATGAAGTAACCTTCATCAGCATTGCCACAGCATTTCAGGGAAAAGGCAGCGGAGGCAGATACTCGTCCAAAACATTCGATCAGTTTGTTGAAAACAGAAGGATTATTTTTGCAAGACACAAGTATGCCAATCCAAGCGACACGGCGTACAGCCTGAACTCTCAGGACGTGCTTATTCCGGCATTTATCTCTGCCTATTCGGGAAGAGATGCCTCAAAGATAAGTTTGTCTTCACTTCCCAAAATTCCTCTTCCAAACTGGAGGATAGACTTCTCTGGTCTGACCAGAATCGATAAGATTAAAAAGCTTTTCCCAAGTATCATTATTTCTCATGGTTACACAAGCAAGTACAGCGTATCCAGCTTTACTTCCTCGCTTGCGTATGGCTCCAATGAGATCAATCCAAATTCCGACATTGAAAATGCTCCGCCATCTTCAATTATTGATGGGAAGCTTGTTCCCGTTTATGTAATAGACCAGGTTGTTATTCAGGAAACATTTGCACCTTTGATCGGTATTAACATTCGGACCAAAGGCAAATTAACCTACAAAGTAGAATACAGAAAAGACAGAAGGCTGGCGTTGAGCATGTCGAACTCTCAAATCCAGGAAAATAGCAAAAACGACCTGGTACTGGGAATCGGAGTGGCAAAAACAGGATTTAAATTTCCTTTCAGATGGCAGGGAAGAGAAATTCCTCCATTGAAAAATGAACTAAATGTTAAATTAGACGTCACTGTCAGCGAAATGAAAACAGTGCAGAGGGAAATCGGCGTACCTGCTGTCGTAACCAATGGTAACCTCAACTTCCAGTTAAGACCAACCATTAGTTATGTGGTCAATACAAGAGTGAATCTGTTATTCTACTTTGAACGGACAATCAATTCGCCAAGAATTTCGAGTTCATACAGAAGAGCCACAACATCTTTTGGCGTTCAGTTAAGGTTCACCCTATCATAATGCTCTTCAATTTAAAAAAAAGTGTATTTTTGGACATTAATTAAAAAAATTAGACAAAAATGAATTTTCCTGAAGAATTAAAGTATACTCAAGAACATGAGTGGATCAAAATAGAAGGTACTACTGCCATCGTTGGTATCACAGACTTTGCTCAGAACGAACTAGGAGATATAGTATATTTCGATATTGATTCTGTAGGTGAAACAGTAAATGCAGGTGAAGTTTTTGGAACAGTGGAAGCTGTAAAAACAGTTTCTGATCTTTTTATGCCTGTTACATCTGAAATTGTTGAATTTAACAAAGAACTGGAATCCAGTCCGGAGCTTGTAAACAGCGATCCATATGGAAAAGGCTGGATTATAAAAGTTAACATTAAAAACCCTGATCAGCTGAACGACTTACTGGATGCTGCCGCATACAAAAAGTTAATAGGAGTTTAGTTGCCGGTATGAAAAAAAAATTAACGATTGTCTTTACCTGGACATGGGTGCTTATTATTCTGGTACTCTATCTCATGTCAGGTAAAGCAATTCCTCAGTTTTCATTTTCCAGTCTTTTTCAACTTGATAAACTGGTTCACTTTACACTATTTTTTGTATTGAGCTGGTTGCTGGTAAAAAGTTTTACCATTCAGACCTCCTACCCTTCCCTAAAAGTTAACACCATAAGCAAAGCTTTTTTTTTAAGCTTTATCTATGGCTTTACCCTGGAATTCCTTCAGTACTTTGTTCCTGACAGAAATTTCGATGTATTGGACATTGTCGCCAATACTGCGGGTACTTTTTTCCCACTTTTTTTCATGAAGAAAAAGTCTTCGGAGAAAAAGGCATAAGGTGGCATAACATTTAGGTTCACCTTTATTTAATAGTGTATTCCATATTAACCAATATTGTTTTATGACGAAGAATCTGGCATTTATTATAGTTACTGCTGTTTTCTCAGTTACTACCTGTTTTTCCCAGGATATCTCCAGGGTCAGATTTTATCTTGATACATTATGCAGTCCAGCCATGCATGGCAGGGGAGCCTGTTTTGACGGAGACAAAGCTGCTGCCAGCTTTATTAAAAGCGAATTTGAAAAATGTGGCCTTAAACCCATTCGGAATAACTATTTTCAACCATTCCAATACGATGTTAACTGTTTTGAAGGGAGGGTAGAGCTAAAAGCCGATAAGAAAAACCTTCTGCCAGGCAAGGATTTTATAGCAAACTGCATTTCAAAAGGAGGACATGGGTCTGCCCGGGCGCTATACCTCGACACCATGGTATTTTACGATGAAAACGCCCGGAGTTCTTTTTTATCAAAGAAAACCAAAAACAAAGCGGTTATCTACGATGTTAAATTTTACAATAAATTAATAGAATACCCGGAAGTTCTGGATAAAATTCATGAAGGGAAATGCATTATAGAACTGCATGATAAAAAACTTACCGCTTCTTTATCACAGAAACAATTTAGCAATCCTTTTTTCCAGGTTGCCCAAAGTGCATTTCCGGATAGTGTATATAAAGTAAAATTCAGGCTGGACGCTACTTTAAAGAAAAATTACACCTCACAGAACGTGATTGGCTATATTGAAGGTGCCACTCAGCCCGATTCTGTCATCGTTATTTCTGCTCATTACGATCATCTGGGAACAATGGGTAAAAATGTTTATTTCCCAGGAGCCAATGATAATGCAAGCGGAGTGTCCATGCTTCTGGAGCTGGCACATTTTTATTCACAGAAAGAACATGTACCTGATTATACCATGGTCTTTATGGCTTTTGGAGCAGAAGAAATTGGCCTGATTGGGTCAAGATATTTCACCGAAAACCCTTTATTTTCATTAAAAAAGATCAAATTTATGATCAATCTGGACCTTTTAGGAACAGGTGATGAGGGAATGATGGTGGTAAACGCCACAATTCACCCGGCAGAATACAATAAATTACTGGAAATAAACGAAACCCTGGACCTGCTTCCTGCGATAAAAAGGAGGGGTCCGGCGGCCAACTCCGATCATTTCTTTTTTTCTGAGAAGGGAGTACCAGCGTTCTTCTTTTATACCCTTGGAGGCATTAGCGCCTACCATGATGTAATGGACAGACCGGACACATTACCTCTAACCAGATTTAAAGAGGTCTTCAGTTTAATTACCAACTTTGTAAAAAGACTATAATGACAGCAATAGAACTAAGGATGAACGCACTCCTGCTAAAAATACTTGGGCCTGTATTCGTTTTAATTGGTCTGGCAGTTCAATATTATCCGCTGAATGCTGACCTGTTTAGCAAATCACTCGTTTCCAATATGTTTTATATCGATGCAGGATTAATTGGCTGCATTGTGCTTTTCACCAATAATATTAAACTGATGAGGGTATTTAATTACCTTTTAGGACTTACCCTCATCTGTCTTGTTGCCGCTACCTGGTTTACGCTCTTCCCTGCGAACTACTTCAACTATACAATGGGTAATAAGCTGTTAAATACCAACATAGGAATGATTCTCATTTTTATTTCGGTATTCTGGGACAGCAAAAAGTAAATCGACATTATAGAATATTGAGAGATTGTTCCTTAATCTTCTCTAATTCTTCTTTCATTTCCACTACCAGCTTCTGAATGTTCGCATCGTTTGCTTTTGAGCCAATAGTGTTGATTTCCCTGCCAATTTCCTGACTAATAAAACCCAGCTTCTTTCCGCTTTTATCTACTTTCATATTTTCCAGGAAGAAATCCAGGTGATTGTTCAGTCGGACTTTTTCTTCCGTGATGTCCAGCTTTTCTATGTAATAGATCAGCTCCTGCTCAAAACGGCTTTTATCCATCTGCTCATTCGCAAACTCCACAAAATGCGCTCTGATTCGTTCACGAATCATTTGAATTCGCTGAGGATCAAACTCCGATACACGCTCCAGCAAATACTTAATCCTCATGATATAGCTTTTTAGCTTTTCAGCCAGTGCAGCACCCTCCGCCAGTCGGAACTTGTCGCATTGCTCAATAGCCTGATGAATTACCGAAGCTATTATTTCCCAGTCTTTCGAATTGTCTTCATTATCCAGGTCCTGGTTAACAGCTTTGGGCATCGTTAATGCTATTTTAAAGAGATCGGTTTCATTGGTCCCGACAAACGTGGCAGTTTCCAGCAAATCCTCATAATACTTTTTAACAAGTTCTTTATTTATGGTAACTCTGGGCTTGGTATCCACTTTTGTCTGCACATCCAGAGAAATGCTGATCTTCCCTCTTTCAAGTGTATTGCTCACCATATTCCGGATCTCCATTTCTTTATCCTGATATTCCTTGGGAAGCCTTAAACCCAAATCCAAAAATTTAGAATTTAAAGATTTTATCTCCACCTTAACTTCAAGATGTTCAGCATCTGATTTTACCAATCCAAAACCGGTCATTGACCTAAGTGTCATAATTCTATCTATAATTTAAATAAAGAAAAACCACAATAAACTGCTGACTACAATCAACATTGTTTAAATATGAAAGGTAAAAGTAATTTTTTTCTTTATAATTCTTTAAAAAAAAGGTACTAAATGTCTTAAGGGTAATGGCCTCATCAGTTGCCCCCTTTTAAAGTCCTGCCATTACCATCCTGATAAAAGCGAAAAAAACAAAGGGGACCGACAATAATGCCCGCCCCCTTTGTTTTATTGGTGGTTCTAATGATTACTCAGCAACTACAACCTTATTTTTCAACAGGTATTCAGCAATCTGTATAGCATTTGTTGCTGCACCTTTTCTAAGGTTATCTGCCACAATCCACATGTTAAGTGTTTTTGGCTGTGTTTCGTCTCTTCTAAGTCTTCCTACAAATACTTCGTCACGGTTGTGAGCATTCATAGGCATTGGATATTTAAGGTTTTTAACGTCGTCTTCCACGATCACACCTTCTGCACTTTCCAACAGTTTTCTAACCTCGTCCAAATCGAATTCGTTTTCAAATTCAACGTTTACAGACTCAGAGTGTCCTCCCATTACCGGAATTCTGACTGTTGTAGCAGTTACATTAATAGAGTCGTCTCCCATGATCTTTTTGGTTTCATTGATCATCTTCATCTCCTCTTTAGTATAACCGTTCTCTGTAAACACATCGATATGTGGAATAACATTAAGATCGATCGGATAAGCATAAGCCATTGGTCCTTCTACTCCATTTCTTTCGTTCATCAACTGATCAACCGCTTTCTTACCAGTTCCTGTAACGGACTGATAAGTAGAAACCACAATTCTCTTGATTTTATACTTTTTGTGCAAAGGATTCAAAGCAACAACCATCTGAATGGTGGAGCAGTTTGGATTTGCAATAATTTTATCCTCCTTTGTCAGGGTATTTGCATTAATTTCCGGAACCACAAGTTTTTTTGTAGGGTCCATTCTCCATGCAGAAGAGTTATCAATTACGGTAATACCCGCTTCAGCAAATTTAGGAGCAAGATCCAGAGAAGTACTTCCACCTGCAGAGAATATGGCAAAAAGAGGTTTCTTATTGATTGCAGTGGCTGCATCAACCACTTTATATGGTTTACCCTTGAAAATTATTTCTTTTCCAACAGATTTTTCAGAAGCAACAGGTAATAGTTCTGTAACAGGAAAATTTCTTTCTTCCAGCACTTTTAAAATTTGTCCACCAACCAAGCCGGTAGCGCCTACTACTGCAATTTTCATTTTTGTATTGTTTTATAGAATTTTTATCGGGGGACAAAATTAATCAATTTATTATTATTTTTATCATGTGAAAACCAGCTATTTCTTACTTTTTTTATTTTCTTATTTTCAGTGTTTTGGGCAGCTAGAAGACGCCTTCTCTGATAAGAACATTCATGCCGCTCCTCAATGGACCGGCGATACCGCTTTGTTTATTGTAAATGCTGATCTTCAGCTTCAAAGCAACGGCAGACCACAAAGTGAGGAAATCTATCTTTCTGCCAGAAATACTCTTACGACCAACGCCGAGTGGCAATTTTGGGTCAAAATGCCCTTTAATCCCAGCAGCAGTAATTACATAAAGATCTACCTGACCAGTTCCTCCCCGGACCTGCTTAACCCTTTAAACGGATACTACCTGAAAATAGGAGGATCCAGCGGAAACACCGACGGCATCGATTTATACAGGCAAGACGGTAGTACTTCCGTAAAGCTTAGTGCAGGGGTCCCCGGCAGAGCAGGCAAAAACAACAATACGTTAAGAATTAAAGTCATTAAAGACCTTCATCATACATGGAACGTTTTTTCTGACACGTTGGGTGGCTATAACTTTTCTCCCGAATGCTCTTATCAGGATTCAACGTACACCACTGGCGACTATTTCGGACTTGTATGCATTCATACCTCGACACGAAACAAAGATTTCTACTTTGATGACTTTTCCATTCGGACGGCCCCGCTTTCCGTTGCCGACATCAAACCTGTTAATCCTACAACCATACAAATCCGGTTCAACAAAAAAATTTCCCCAAACCTCCAATTATACAACCTCTTGATCAACGGCTCTTATGGCAAAGATTTTTCTCTGGTTAATGATTCTGTTTTACAGTTATCTTCAGAAGTCCCTTTTAAAAAAGGGGTAAACAACCTTTCAATTGAAGGACTCAAGGATGTTCATTTAAAAGAGACGTTGAATGAATCTTATGACTTCAATTATCAGCCAGAAATCAGGACAGGAGCAGTACTCATCACAGAAATCCTATCCGATCCTACTCCTAGCCACGGACTTCCGGAAGAGGAATACATTGAGCTTTATAATACCACGCCGGATACTATTAACCTTGCCGGATGGCGGTTCTCAGATCCATCTGTTACTTCCGTATTACCTTCTTACGACCTCCCTCCCGCATCCTATGTTATTCTCTGCTCTGCTACCTCCGCAAATGAATTCAGGGCTTTTGGCAAGGTACTGGGACTCTCTCCATGGCCTTCCTTAAACAATGCTTCCGATTCAATCACACTCAAAGCTCCTTCCGGAAAAATCATTCATTCGGTAAACTATTCTGTAAACTGGTTCACCAACCGATTACATGCCGAAGGAGGAGTTGCTTTAGAAATGATAGACCTTTCAAATCCATGCGGGGAAAGTGATAATTGGGACGGATCTTTAGCGCTTCCTGGTGGTACTCCCGGCTCTGAAAATTCCGTAAAAGCAGTAAAACCAGATACAGAAGGCCCCAAAATAACGGAAGTCCACCTTTTGGATAGCCTTACAATAAAGGTAGGTCTGAATGAAAAGCTTGACGAAACTTCTGACATCAGTGAAGCCAACATCGTTCTGATTCCGCCAATAGCGATTGAAAACGTTAACGTCATAGGGAATAAAACACTTTTGATTTCCCTTAAGAATCCTGTTAAAAGGAAAACGTTATACCAGCTGGATTTGAACGGAATTAGAGACTGCAATGGAAATTTTGCAGAGAGCAATCCGAAGACGTTTGCCCTGCCCGAGGCTCCTTCCTTAGGTACACTTCTGATTAATGAAATTCTTTTTAACCCTCACCCCGGAGGGGTTGATTTTGTTGAGCTGTACAACAATTCAGAACATTATATTGATCTTAAGAACTGGAAGATTGCCAATTCGGAAAGCAAGTCTCCTTCAACCCATCTCATTAGCCCAGCCCCTCTCCTGATGGCTCCTTTTCAGTATCTCGTGCTTACTTCCGATCCAGCTACACTGATAAACCACTACCCCAAGGGAGAATTTCAAAATTTTATAAAAGTAGCCTCCATGCCTTCCCTAAACGACGATTCTGGAAATATAACATTAATAAGTCCCTCCGGAGAAGTTTTTGACAGCTTCAGCTATTCTGAAAAAATGCACCACGACCTTATAAAAGACCCGGAAGGAATAAGTCTTGAAAGAATTTCCTTTCAGCCCGTAAATGATTTATCCAACTGGCATTCGGCTGCTTCAGGAATTGGAGCTACTCCCGGGTACCGGAACAGTCAGCATTTTGAAGTTGCAACCATTGAAAAAGCATTTTCCGTGTTACCGGAAAAATTTTCTCCAAATGGGGACGGGAATAACGACTTTACCCTCCTAACCTATCAGCTGGATCATCCCGGAGCAGCAGCAACCATAACCGTTTTCGATGGCCTTGGAAGAGAAATAAAGAAGATCGCATCCAATCAGCTTCTTGGCAGCCATGGATTTTTCCAGTGGGATGGGATGGCTGACGACAACTACAAAGCCGACCCGGGGATTTATATAATTTTATTTGAGGTATTCCTACTGAATGGAGAAAAACAAAAGTTCAAGAAGCCGGTTATACTATTAAACTGAAGTTCAATACATTAACCTTAAACGCTATGAAGTGCCTTGTAAATGACATTATTGCTTCCTGCGTGGAAAAAAATAAACAGGTAGATGTAATCGATCGCTACCTTCGAATGAAACATCATATTGTTATGGACAAAAAATCCATTTTATCCCGGATCAAAGCGGTGAAACACAACTATAATTTTTCGTAAGTCATTACAAAATAGAAATTTACAAAAAAGTATTTTTTTTAACGCCCTGATTTATAAAAGTATTAGCAATTAATTATCCGATCTTTCCCTGTTTAACCATTTTTTATACTAAATTTGCACCAAAAATCAGGGAATTTCGTTTCTTCCTCAAAAAACAAAGAGGGTCAACTTTTCATCCCGTTTTTTTAATTAAAATAATCCACATTATGGCAGAAGAAAAACTCAGATACTCCGACGAAGAATTAAAGGAATTTGAGCAGCTTATAGCTGACAAGCTGGAAAAAGCCAGAAAAGAATTAAATTACATTAAGGAAACTCTGAGCAGAAAAAATGATTCCGGAACCGACAACACAGCCGGTACATTAAAATTGCTTGAAGATGGTGCGGATACAGCCGAAAAAGAAAGCTTCACACAACTTGCAGCCAGACAACAAAAGTTTATCCAGCAGCTTGAAAATGCCATGGCCAGAATAAAAAATGGCACTTACGGTATTTGTGTAGACTCTGGAAAGCTTATTCCAAAAGAGCGTCTTCGTGCTGTGCCTCATACTCAGCATTCGATAGAGGCTAAACTTAACAGAAAAGACTAATTTGGATTTCCTTCAGCATCATATTGAGAGTTTAATCTTTTGTTCTCCCGACCCTATAAAGCCGGAAGACATAAGAGCCTGCTTATCTGAAATGTTTGAAGCAGAAGTGCCAATGGAAGATATTCAGGCAGCTTTAGAGAAACTGCTCCAGAAGTACGAAGATGATAATTACCCATTTAAGATTTTTTCAATGGGTGGAGGGTATCAGTTTCTTACCAAACCTGCTTATCAGTCCAGTATCAGTATTTTGCTTAAGCAAAAATCCAAAAAAAGGTTGTCTACTTCTGCTCTGGAAACCTGTGCGATTATTGCCTACAAACAGCCTATTACCAAACATCAGATAGAGCAGATTAGAGGCGTAAACTGCGACTATGCGATTCAAAAACTTCTCGAAAAAGAACTAATAGAGATTCAGGGCAAGTCAGATGGTGTAGGCCGACCAATACTTTACGGCACCACCGCCAAGTTCATGGAATATTTTGGGATTAACAGTCTTAAAGACTTACCAATGCCCAAAGATTTCTCCAAAGACGAAAACGAGATTGGCAATGAAGACGAAAAAGAACATGAAATCATTGCAGCGGAGCTGGAAGAAAAAGAGTACAATGCTCAGGAAAACATTAACAGTGAAATAACCAGTCAGGAAAATACTACCGACAATACGAACGGAGACCATTCTTCTCCAACCACTCCTCCAACAGAAGAAAACTTTTCCTCTGAAAGTCAGACCCCGGAAGGACCTGTAGAATAACACTCCCTAAAAATATTTGCATGAATTAATCAGGAAATCATTTTCCTGATTATTTTTTTTATGAACTTTGAATAATAATATACACGAATTTATGAAAAAGGATCAACCTCAGAGGAAAGGCAGAGGGGCTTCGGAAAGAGACAAGGCTTCTAAATTTTCTTCGAAAAAAAATTCTACCACTAAAAAAGATGGAAAAACAGGCGAAAGACGCACTGCCTCCAAAGCATCTTTTGCAGCTAAGAAAACACCTGCAGGTCGCATCCCGGCCGGTAAACCAGGAAGAAAATTCGAATCTCGCGGAGATTCTGGAAAAACCGAAAGATCCTCCCAACCAGACAATTTTAAAGGGAAAAAATTACAGACAGGGTCAGGAAGAGGAAGAGAAATGAAGAAAAATTCGACTCCCCACGATTCGGATTTTAGAAAAAACAAATTTGTACGAAAGAAGTTTGGCGAAGCACCACAGACTAAAGCTCCCGGTTTTAAAGGGAAGCGGGCTGATAACTTTAAAGAAATGGATGATTTCGAACATCTGTCTGAAAATGTTACCCCCAAACAATCTTTCAGGAAGCCGGATACAAAGAAACCCGGAACCAAAAACAAAACTTCTTCAGATGAAATCAGGCTCAACAGGTACATTGCCAATGCCGGTGTATGTTCCAGAAGAGAGGCAGATGTGCTTATCTCTGACGGACTTATAAAAGTAAATGGTAAAGTAGTAACAGAGCTGGGTTATAAAGTAAAAAAAGGGGATACCGTTAAATACGGCAGCAAAATCCTTTCTCCTGAAAAGCTTGTCTATATATTGGTCAATAAGCCAAAAGATTTCATTACCACTACCGATGATGAAAATGAACGCAAGACCGTAATGGACCTGGTAAAAAATGTAGGCCCTGAAAGGATCTACCCTGTTGGACGACTGGATCGAAATACCACCGGTTTACTTCTTTTCACCAATGACGGTGAACTTGCAGAGAAATTAATGCACCCTTCCAACCGGACCAAAAAACTCTATCAGGCTGAGCTGAACAAGCCAATGACACAAGAGGATTTTGTAAAACTGAAAAACGGAATTGTTCTTGAAGACGGGCCTATTAAACCAGACCAGCTTGAATTTGTAACTCCTGACGGATGGGTGATTGGGATACAGGTGCATGAAGGCAGAAACAGACTTGTCAGAAGGATGTTTGAGCATTTGGGATATGAAGTAACCCGACTGGACAGGGTTATGTATGCAGGACTAACCAAAAAAGATCTTCCCCGTGGCCATTGGAGACATTTGACCGAAAAAGAAGTGATAAAGCTTAAACACCTGAGTCACTAGTTTAAACAAGCTTAAGAAGCTGCTCTGCAAAGGGCAGCTTTTTTATTTTCCAATAATTTTAATTTAAGTTGAAAGATTTCTTACAAAAAGTATAAATTAATCTCTAATAAATGCAACCAAATTTCTAATTAAATCGATAGTGACTACTAAACATTCCTTAAGAATTTAAATTATTAAATGTTTGCAATTTGCTTTACAAAAAAAGCTCAAAAATACGTTTAGGAGATAGTTTAAAACGAAGAAAGACATGAAAGTAGAAACAATTACTGCACTATTGGGAAGGCCATTTGTCTTTGTTCTTCGTTGCTCTAAAATAAAAAAGGGCCCTTTTGAGGCCCTGTGGGAACGAGTGGAATCGAACCACCGACACAAGGATTTTCAGTCCTTTGCTCTACCAACTGAGCTACATTCCCGATTAAGTGGCTGCAAAGTTATTAGGTTTTGCCAACTAAACAAACAATATTTACAAAAATTTTAAAATATTTTCATTTATGGAATTTTTACCCCAGGTCATTTTCTTTATTCTTCTTTCAGTATCAGGCTTTTTCATTGCAAAAAGCATCTTAAGGATAAGAAGAAATATTTTATTGGGAAGAGACATCAATCGTTATGACAGGCCGGGAGAGCGGCTTAAAGTGATGACGCTGGTAGCTCTGGGTCAAAAAAAGATGTTTAAAAGACCTCTTCCTGCCATACTTCACCTCTTTGTATACTTAGGTTTTATCATAATAAACATTGAAGTCTTGGAAATTGTGATCGACGGGCTTTTTGGCACCCACAGAATTTTTGCTCCATTCTTTAGGGGCCTGTACCCTGTCCTGATCAATATATTTGAATTTTTGGCTATTGCCGTACTAGTCTCCTGCGTCATCTTCCTAATCCGAAGAAATATCATTAAAGTAAAACGTTTCGATGGGGAAGAAATGAAACGCTGGCCCAAACTGGACGCCAACATAATTCTGTCTACAGAGATCATTCTAATGATCTGTTTTCTGAGTATGAACGCTTCCGACGGAATACTTCAAACCAGAGGAGCAGAACATTATATTGCTACCGGCGATTTCTTCTTTACAAGTTTTCTGAAGCCATTATTCAATGGCCTGGATAATTCCCAGCTAATATTTATTGAGCGATTCGGCTGGTGGGCACATATTATAGGAATCCTTGGATTTGCCATGTATGTTTTTACAGACTCCAAGCACCTCCATATATTTATTTCCTTCCCTAATACCTATTTCAGCAAACTGGATCCAGCCGGAAAATTGTCCAACATGCCTGAAGTGACCAAAGAGGTTAAGCTAATGCTCAACCTGCCAGTGGAAACGGGCAACGAGGAAGCGGCACCGGGAAGATTTGGGGCAAAAGATGTTCAGGATCTGACTTGGAAAAACCTCATGGAAGCCTATAGCTGCACCGAGTGTGGCCGATGCACCTCTCAATGCCCGGCGAACCTGACAGGGAAAAAACTCAGTCCAAGAAAAATTATGATGGACACAAGAGATCGCCTGGAGGAAGTGGGAAAAAATATTGAAGTTCATGGAAAAGACTATCAGGACGGCAAATCGTTGTTAGGGGACTATATTTCTGTAGAAGAAATTATGGCTTGTACCACCTGCAACGCCTGCGTTGAGACCTGCCCGGTAAACATAGACCCTGTGAGCATAATACTTCAGCTCAGAAGATATAAAATAATGGAAGAGTCTCAGGCTCCGGCTTCATGGAATGGTATGTTCTCCAATATTGAGAACAACTTTGCGCCATGGAAATTTTCTCCTTCAGACAGATTAAACTGGGTTCAAAAATTAAATCAGTAACAATTGACGTTGTAAAGATATGAGTGAAAATATGATAAATGTTCCAACCATGGCCGAGCTGGCTGCAAAAGGAATAACTCCTGAAATTTTATTCTGGGTAGGTTGTGCGGGCTCCTTTGATGAACGGGCAAAATCAATAACTGCAGCATTTGTTAAAATTTTAAATAAACTATCTATTAACTTTGCAGTTTTAGGAACGGAAGAATCATGTACCGGCGAACCTGCCAAAAGAGCCGGAAATGAGTTTCTGTTTCAGGTACAGGCAATTAGTAACATCGAAGTACTAAATGGTTATGGTATTAAGAAAATTGTAACAGCCTGTCCCCATTGCTTCAACACTATTAAAAACGAATATCCGGAGCTGGGAGGGAACTATGAGGTACTACACCACTCAGAATTTCTTCAGCAACTGATCAATGAGGGTAGAATAAAGCTGAAAGGCGGAGGAGAATTTAAAGGTAAGAAAATAACTTATCATGATTCCTGTTACCTTGGACGCGCAAACAATATATATGAAGCACCCAGGAAAGTACTTGAGGTGCTGGATGCCGAACTTGTTGAAATGAAACGATCCAGAACCAAAGGGCTTTGCTGCGGAGCCGGAGGGGCTCAAATGTTCAAAGAACCCGAACCTGGATTTAAAGACATTAACATTGAAAGAACGGAAGAAGCAATAGAAACAGGAGCCAAAGTAATTGCAGCAGCCTGCCCGTTTTGTATGACAATGTTATCGGACGGAGTTAAAAACAAAGAAAAAGAATCTGAAATAAAAGTTTACGATATTGCAGAACTAATCGCTAAGTACGAAGGATTATAAAATGATTATTCCAGAACAACTCCAAATTGCCAGTTTTCCAGAAACTTCCAAGGTCTGGATCTATCAGTCAGACAAAGAATTTACCGCTGATGAACAGACCTTTATTTCTGAAAAATTATTTGCATTTGTTTCTGGATGGGAAAGTCACGGAAGAAAACTGACGGCCACCTTTGAAATCCGATTCAACAGATTTATCATTATAGCTGTTGATGAAAGTATTTCAGACGCCAGCGGATGTTCCATTGATAAATCTATTGCTGTTATAAGAGAAATAGCTTCCCAAACCGGAGCAAATCTACTTGACAGGTCATTAGTGGCGTATAAAAATGCTTCATCGCCCATTCTCCTCATAAAATTCAATGAAGTTTCCGATGCTGTGAAACAGGGAAAAATTACCCCGGAAACTCTTATCTATAACAATACCATTACCAGCCTGAAAGAATTAAACAAAAATTGGGAAATACCAGCCAAAAACTCCTGGATATCTCGTTTTTTTAATAACTGACAGGCAAATAATTATATTTTTAAAAAAGTTTTTTAAATTTGATATTTTTAAGAGAATATGCCGAAAAATTTTTCAGCATATTCTCTTAATATCTGCATATTTGTGTAAAAGCATAGTTTAGACTATTTATAAAAATTCAAGATGAAGCTCAATCTTTTTAAAATCTTTTGTTTACTGGCAATTCTTGCAGGCTGTACTCCGTCAGCCACAAAGTCCTATAAAAAAGGAATGCAACATTTTACTCAGGCTGAATATCAACCTGCAATAGAAAATTTTCAGCAATCTGTCAGCAAAGGAGGACCTTCAGATGCGAATTTCTACATTGCTGAATCCTTCAGACGCTCCAACAGAATGCAGGAAGCAGAGCCCTATTACGCAAAAGCTGTAGAAAGCAACGTCAATCAGGAAGAAGCCTACTACTATTACGGATTTGCCCTCAAAGCGGTTGGGAATTATGTAGGGGCAGCCAAACAACTTTCCAATTATGTTAAAATCGGGCAGAACTTTGACCTGGTTAACAGAGCGAAAAATGAATTGGAAAACCTGAAAGCACTCAATGAAATTGTTGAGCGAAAAGCTTATTTCGAAGTAAAAAACCTTGATAAGCTGAATACTCCATTCACCGAATATTCACCAACCTTCAAAAACGATAAACTGTATTTTACCTCCAACAGAGATGCACAAAAAATGCATACTGCAACAGGAACAGGATTTACGGATTTATATGAGTTCATTTTTGATGGTGCCGATTATTTCACCGGCCAGGCCAGAAAACTTCCGGAAGCAATAAATACCGAAGATGCACACGAGGCATCTGCAACGTTCTCCAAAGATGGCAAAACAATGATTTTCTCCCGTGGAAATACTGGTAGCAGAAAAGGAGCTCAGGACGTTGATATATACGAGTCTGTTTTACAAGGCGGAGTATGGTCTGAGCCAAAACTACTTCCCATCAATGATCCGGATGCCTGGGATTCCTCCCCTGCCCTTTCTGCAGATGGCAAAACGCTTTACTTCGCATCTAACAGGGAAAGCAGCGATGCAAACGGAGGGGTAGATATCTATATGGCTACAAAAGATGAAAAAGGAGAATGGGGGAATGTTACCAACCTGGGAACACCAATCAATACCAGAGGAAATGAGCTTTTCCCATATGAAGACAGCAAAGGAACCTTCTACTTCTCTTCAGACGGACATCCGTCTCTTGGCGGTTTGGATTTATTTGTTGTAAGAAAAGATACTGCCAAAAATATAACTAAAATTGAGAATTTAGGTCGTCCTATCAATACCAGCTACGATGACTTTGCTATTACATTCAAAGATACCCTGACAGGTTATTTCTCTTCCAACAGACCAGAAGGGAAAGGAGACGATGACATTTACGAGTTCGTTGACAAATCCAAGATTAAAATTGCACACTACATTCTGGATGGTTTAATCGTAGGAATTACCAAAGATGACAAAACAGAGGTACCTTTGGATTCCGCAACCATTCAGTTAGTGAACGAAAGAGGGGACACCCTTGTAGCACTTTCATCCGATTCTTTAGGAAAATTCACCTATGAAATTGAGCCTGAAACCAAATATAAAATTATTGCCTCAAGACATGGTTACCTGAAAGAAAGCAATGGGGAACTTTCAACAATAGGCGCCAAAGTCCCATTTGAAAAACTCGGACCTGGAGAATCCTTCATAAAAATCCCTTATAAAGTTGTACTGAATAAGATCGAGGTGGGTGTAACTGTGGTAATTGACAATATTTATTACGACTTCAATAAATGGGATATCAGACCTGATGCAGCTATAGAGTTGATGAAAATTGTACAGCTGCTTGTAGATAACCCTGAAATAAAAATCGAATTAAGCTCACACACTGATGAAAGAGGTTCTGCAGATTATAACAGAAAGCTCTCTCAAAAACGTGCTCAGTCTGCTGTTGATTTCATTATATCCAAAGGAATTGACAAAGACAGAATCACACCAAAAGGATATGGAGAGGACAAGCCATTGGTTAAAAATGCTCAAACAGAAGAAGATCACCAGAGAAACCGTCGTACGGAGTTCACCATCACCAATGTTACCAATCCTAATATAACAATTAAGAAAAAAGATGAGTCTGAAGGTGATCAGACAATTAAAATTAAAATGAAAGGCGAAGACGATGAAGATAGCCCGGAAAAAAGTGCAGAAGAGTTTAAATCTGAATAATTCATTTAAAAGATAAATCCTGTAAAGTCCCGGTCAGAAACCGGGACTTTTTTTATTTTTGTAGTTCCAAAATTCAAATAGATGAGTAACGACAGATACATGCAGAGAGGTGTTTCCTCCTCGAAAGAAGACGTACACAATGCAATCAAAACTCTTGATAAAGGGATATTTCCCAAAGCATTTTGTAAAATTGTTCCAGACTTTTTAGGAGGTGATAAGGACTATTGTAATGTTATGCACGCCGATGGAGCAGGGACAAAATCATCTCTTGCCTATATCTATTGGAAAGAAACCGGCGATATCTCTGTATGGAAAGGGATTGCTCAGGATGCCATTATCATGAATATTGATGACCTTCTTTGCGTGGGAGCACTCGACACTATACTCCTATCCTCTACAATAGGAAGAAATAAAAACCTAATCCCGGGAGAAGTGATCGCAGAAATTATCAATGGTACAGAAGAAGTACTTCAAATGCTACGTGACAATGGTATTGAAATATACAGTACAGGAGGAGAAACTGCTGATGTCGGAGATCTCGTGAGAACGGTAATCGTGGACAGCACTGTCGTATCCAGAATGAAGCGTAGCGATGTAATCAGTAACGACAGAATAAAGGAAGGCGATGTAATAGTGGGTATGGCCTCCTATGGACAGGCATCTTATGAAACATTTTACAACGGTGGAATGGGCAGCAATGGTCTGACATCTGCAAGACATGATGTATTTTCAAAAATTTTAGCCTCAAAATACCCTGAAAGCTATGATCAGGCTATTTCTTCAGACCTGGTTTATTCTGGCACCAAACATGTAACGGATAAAATAAAAGATGTTCCGGTAGACCTTGGTAAGCTGGTTTTATCTCCTACCAGAACCTACGCTCCTGTGATGAAAGAAATCCTTAAGCACCACCGGTCCAATATTCACGGTGCTGTTCATTGCAGCGGAGGGGGACAAACTAAAATTCTTCACTTTATCGAGCATTTACATATCGTGAAAGACAACCTTTTCCCTGTACCTCCACTGTTCGAAGTCATTCAAAGTGAAAGTAAAACAGACTGGAAAGAAATGTACAAAGTGTTCAATATGGGACACAGAATGGAATTATACCTTGAAGAAAAATATGCCAACGATATTATAAAAATAGCCCAATCCTTTAATATTGACGCGCAAATAGTAGGACGGGTTGAAAAAGGAGAAGGCAAATTGCTTACAATTCAATCCGACAAAGGAACATTTAGTTACCAGAGCTAACTATTTCTTTAAAAATATATAGAAAAACATACGACAGAATCATTATTCCGTCGATACACACCATATAATAGAGATCCGACCTGGATCTCTTTATTTTTATAATCAGATAGATTGCAAGCCCCCCAATAGCTAACCGGCCAAAAAAGCTATAGTCCAGACCATAAAAAAAGCATCCCAGAATAATAAAGAACACAAGCAAAACAACGGAAAGCAGCCTGGCCCTTTCAAAACCTAACCACGTAGGCAGGGTCTCAATATTGTTTTTCCGATCTACCTCTATATCTCTTATATCAAACGGAATAGCCAGAGCCAGGATTAAAATAAACCTCTGAACAACTATTTCCAGTACTTCCGTATCAACTGCATGATATCCTTTATTTACAGAGGGAAGAATTACAGTACTTACCGACCATACATAAGAGATAAGGAAAATTTTCAGAAAAGGGACCTTTTTAAAATTTAATAAAGGTGCTGAATAGAACAGACTGAATATTGCAAGAGGCAAAGTGAGCCAAATTACCTTTTCAGAAATAAAGAAAAGAGCCTCTAGAAGTCCTGCCCCAAATAAAATAAACAAACTTTTGATAAGCAGTGTATGCTGCCTTCTCCAGAGATTTCTGGGGAGTGCCGGATCATCACCTTCCTTCTCATACCAGATATGTATATTATAGGTCAGAAAAGTAGCCGCGAAAATAAAATACAGAAAAGGTATGTCGCTGAATTCCGGATCAGTCCTAAGTAAAAGAAAAGTCGATAGCGTGAGTGTAACAGAACTTACACTAATTAATAAGTTGGAATAAAGAATAAAATAAATTATCCGCAGTATCAAATAGTTTCCCTTTAAAACAAAAAAGCTCATCTTAACAGATGAGCTTTTTTTAAAGTAAATTATAACTTATTTGGAAAGTGCTTCAGCTCCAGCAACAATCTCAAGGATCTCCTTGGTAATCGCTGCCTGTCTAGATCTGTTGTACATCAGACGCAGTTCTTTCAACAATTCTTTAGCATTTTCAGTTGCCTTATCCATTGCTGTCATACGAGCGCCATGTTCAGAAGCAAAAGATTCTAATAAAGCTTTGTAGAACTGAATCTTCAAAGATTTTGGAATAAGTCCTTTTACTATTTCCTCTTTGGAAGGTTCAAAGATATAATCCACTTCCAGTTCCTTAGATGTTCCTTTTTCTTCAGGAGCTTCCTGAATCAAAGGCAGAAACTGCTCAACCTGTACAACCTGAGTTGCAACGTTTTTAAATTCGTTATATACCAGAACTACTTCATCAAATTCCCTATTCAGGAATCCTTCCATAGCCAACTCCGCAGCCTTTCTGGCAGTTCCGAAATTAAGCTCGTGGAATATTCCGGCAAAATCAGAAATTACATTGCTACCTCTTTTCTGGAAAGCGTCCAACCCTTTTTTGCCAATGCAAAGAAACTTAACATTACCCTGCTCAAATTGACTTTTGTATCTCCCGTTGATAAGAGCAGTGGCAGCTTTTATCGCGTTCGTATTAAAAGCACCTGCCAAACCTCTGTCAGAAGTAACGACAACGATCAATACATTTTTTACTTCCCTTACCTCAGAGTATGGATTTTCTACAGATCCTTCAAGACTTGCAGTGATGTTATTTAATATTCCATTCAGCTTTTCTGCATAAGGACGGATCTTGATGATATTGTCCTGAGCTCTTCTAAGCTTAGCAGCAGCCACCATTTTCATGGCTTTGGTAATCTGCTGTGTAGAATTAATGGAAATAATCCTTCCCCTGACCTCTTTAAGACTTGGCATAATTAGTTAGTATATTTCTTCGCTAGGTCTTTGGCAACCTTCTTTAAAACTTCAGTTACTGAATCATCTATTTTCCCTGCGCGGATCGCATCAAGAGTATCTTTATGAGATACTTTAAGGATGCTGGAGAACTCATTTTCAAAAGTCTTAACGTCTTTTACAGGAACGTTATCCAGGTAACCATTAGATGATACATAGATTATTGCAACCTGAAGCTCAACGGCAACAGGAGAATATTGAGCCTGTTTTAATATCTCAAGGTTTCTTCTACCTCTTTCAATAATAAGTTTGGTAGCAGCATCAAGATCAGAACCAAATTTAGCAAAAGCTTCCAGCTCTCTAAACTGCGCCTGATCAAGCTTTAAAGTACCTGCTACTTTCTTCATTGATTTGATCTGAGCAGAACCTCCTACCCTTGATACGGAAATACCAACGTTGATAGCAGGACGAACACCTGAGTTGAACAAGTTCGTTTCAAGGAATATCTGACCGTCAGTAATGGAGATTACGTTGGTAGGAATATAGGCAGAAACGTCACCCGCCTGAGTTTCGATGATTGGCAGAGCAGTTAGAGAACCACCTCCTTTAACGATTCCTTTAATTGAATCAGGAAGGTCGTTCATATTTTTAGCTATCTCATCAGAAGCAATGATTTTAGCTGCTCTTTCCAACAAACGGCTGTGCAGATAGAATACGTCTCCTGGATATGCCTCACGTCCTGGTGGTCTTCTAAGAAGTAGAGAGACTTCTCTGTACGCCACAGCTTGCTTAGAAAGGTCATCGTATACAACCAGAGCAGGTCTTCCAGTATCTCTGAAAAACTCACCAACAGCAGCACCAGTGAATGGAGCAAAGAACTGCATTGGAGCAGGATCAGAAGCAGAAGCAGAAACGACTACGGTATAAGCCATAGCACCGCCTTTTTCAAGTGCAGACACTACCTGTGCAACGGTACTTGCTTTCTGACCTACTGCAACATAGATACAGTAAACAGGTTGTCCTTTATCGTAATATTCTTTCTGGTTCAATATAGTATCGATCGCAACAGCAGTTTTACCAGTCTGCCTGTCACCGATGATAAGCTCTCTTTGTCCTCTTCCAATAGGAATCATCGCGTCGATCGCTTTGATACCGGTTTGTAAAGGCTCATTTACCGGCTGTCTGAAGATAACACCTGGAGCTTTTCTTTCCAATGGCATTTCATACAGCTTACCTTCAATTGGTCCTTTACCATCTATAGGATTTCCAAGTGTATCAATAACACGGCCAACAAGACCATCACCTACGTTAACGTAAGCAATCTGCTTAGTACGTTTTACAGTATCACCTTCTTTAATATCACTATAGTCACCTAATAATACAGCACCTACATTGTCCTCCTCAAGGTTCAACACCAATGCTTTTAATCCGTTCTGGAACTCAAGAAGCTCTCCGGATTGAGCTTTGGAAAGCCCATATATACGTGCTACCCCGTCACCTACCTGAAGAACGGTGCCTACTTCTTCTAACTCAGCTTCAGTTCTGAAGTTTGATAACTGCTCTCTTAATATTGCAGAAACCTCGTCTGGTCTTACTTCCATGATTAATATTTAGAAATAAATGGATTATCTTTGAATTTACTTTTTAACTGTAATAGCTTGGTTTTAATAGACTGATCAATCTGTCTGTCACCGCCGATATTCAACACGAAACCGCCCATAATTGAATCGTCTATACGCTCTTCAAGCTCAACTTTTTTGGTCTGGCCATTTTCTACCATTTTCACAAAAGCGGCTCTTTGCTCTTCTGTAATTGGGGTAGCAGTAGTAAGAACGGCTTTCTGAATCCCTTTAGCTTTTCTGTACTGATTGCCAAATTCAATAGCAATATCATACAAAAAGGCTTCCCTGTTCTTTTTGGTTAGGATTTGAAAAATTGAGAACGTAATGGGATTCACTTTTCCTTTGAAAAGCGCTGTCAGAATTGACAACTTCTTTTCATGCTTTAAAACCGGATTCTTTAATATTCTTACCAGTTGCTTGTTCTCATTGCAGATCTTAGCAAATCCTGCCATATCCTTCTGCACCTCTTCCAACACGCCTTTCTCCTGAGCAAGCTCAAGAAGAGATTTTGCATAAGGAGCTGCTATTCTTGACTCGTGCATCTTAATTAAATTTAGCTTCTTTCAAATATTCTGAAACTAGTTCTTTTTGTGCTTTAGAGTCAGAAAGCTCTTTTCTAAGAAGCTTTTCTGCAATATCAATAGCAATTGTAGCAGCCTGATTTTTCACTTCAGTTAATGCTGCAAGTTTCTCATTATTGATAGATATTTTAGCACTTTCAACAATTCTGTTGCTCTCCAGAGTTGCTTTATCCTTTGCTTCTGCGATGATTGCGCTTGCAACGGCATTGGCCTCTTTCAATATCTTGTCCCTTTCGATTCTTGCATCCTGAAGTAATTTCTCATTTGCAGCATGCAATCTCTTCATTTCTTCCTTAGCGTTTTCAGCGGCGGACAAAGCTTCTTCGATATCTGCCTCACGCTCTTTCAGGGCACTAAGAATTGGTTTCCACGCAAATTTTCCCAGAATAAATAATACTATTAGGAATGTTACTGTTTGCCAAAATAACAAACCGAAATCAGGTTGGACTAACATATATGTTGTATTAAGATATTTCCCTCTTTTTGTTTAACTATAGAATTCAAACTCCTGAATCAGACCTAATGTCTGTATTCAGGAGTTTAGTTTTTAAGCAAGACCTTTTAGATAGATCAATAGACAAACTACCACTGCGAAAAGAGCAACACCCTCTATAAGAGCAGCTGCGATAATCATAGCAGTTTGAATTTTACCTGCCTCTTGTGGTTGTCTCGCGATAGACTCAACAGCGCTACCTCCGATACGACCGATACCTAGTGCAGCACCAATTGCAGCAAGACCAGCACCGATACCAGCACCGAAAAGAGAAAGGCTAACTTCCATTAAAATAGTGTTAAGCATGATTATATAATTATAGTTAAACAAATACACTCAATTGAATTATAACTAGCGTAAATCAATTACGACTCTTAATGACCATGAGCTTCGTCATGATGATGCTCTTCTACAGCTGAAGCAAAGTACATCGCTGAAAGAAGTGTAAATACATATGCCTGTAACAATGCAACAAATAACTCCAACATAGACATGAATACCGCAAATGCTGTACTTGCAAATCCTACTGCAAAGCTTTCGAACATAAAGATCAAGCTTAAAAAGCTTAATATAATGATGTGGCCAGCGGTAATGTTGGCAAAAAGTCGAACCATTAAAGAAAATGGCTTGGTGAATATTCCGACAACTTCTATTGGAAGAATAATAATTCTAAGTGGAAGAGGCACACCCGGAGTCCAGAATATGTGCTTCCAGTAATTGCCGTTTGCACTGAATAAGGTTACCAAAAAAGTAAAGAAGGCAAGTATAAAGGTAACGGCTATGTTTCCGGTAAGGTTTACCCCACCTGGGAATAATCCTAAAAGGTTATTAAACCAAATAAAGAAAAATACAGTTAACAGATATGGCATGAAACGCTCATATTTAGGGCCTATGGCATTTTTACCTATATCATCCCTGATATACATGATTATTGGCTCAAAGAACGACTGTAGCCCTTTAGGTGCCTGTCCTTTTCTTTTGCCATAAGACTTAGCTATACTTATAAAAATTATTAAAAGTAATGCTACGCTTATAAACATTGAAGCGACGTTCTTCGTAATAGATATATCGTAGATTTTTCTGCTCTTATCTACCGGCTCAATTTTATCATCATGATTTAAATAGTAACCGTTATAGGTTCTGTTTGGGCTATGATAAAAGTGAGAAGAAGAAAATACTTCCAAACCTTTTTCAGAATAAATGATTACAGGCAAAGGAATAGCAAGACCATGAGCAAACTCCCATTCATGCGCATCCAGAATATGGTGCATGATAAGGTCGCCAGGGTTAAATGTCTTTTCTTCACCGGATTCCGCTGATCCACTAGCGTAGGCATTACCCCTTACCAAAGAAATGAAGAGAAATGCTATAAGGAATATTTTACTCAGATTTTTCATTGTTTTTAAAATCGGCCCGCAAGTTACTTAATAAGGAATAAATTTCAAACCACGTATAACACAAATACAAAACAAAAAAGTTTAATGCGAAAACCACTGGATGAAAATCAGTATTAAGTAGACCAACAATCACATATACAGTAGATAAAAAGAATCTGATCGTAAGGGAGACAAGGTAAAAAATATGGATCTTATTGGCACCACTTATTTCCTCTATTGAAATAATCCTATTAGATATAAAAAAAATAGAAAAGAAAAATATCTGAGTGTACCAGATGTATGGATGAACCAGGACAGGATCTTTAATTTCAGTTAAACCAACAATTATTAAAGAAACAATAACGAAGCAATAGATAAATTTTTTCACAGGGGCAAAGTTATTTCATAAGCCCCCGTATTACCAAGTACATTGCCGCTATAACTGAAAATAATGTTAAAAAAATTGTAAACAGCTGATTTTCGACCTGAAAATGCTCGTCCAGTTTTATTCCAGCCCATGTTCCCAGACAGATTGTGGCAATCATCTGAAACACAATACTGGAATACTTCACATACCCCTCAAGCGGTTTTTTCTTGTTGTGGTTTGATTGATTTGACTCGTTCTCCTTCTCCAATTTGAATTTCTTTTATTGTGGCACCCATTTTACACTGTCCGTTGAACGTCGCTCCAGACTCCATTACCATTTTGTTGGTAATTAAATCCCCGTTAATCAAAGCGGTTGCTTTCATCACCACTACATCAGCAATTTCTATGGTACCTCTCACCTCTCCCAGAATCTCTGCTGTATGCGCCAGAATATTTCCTTCCACCACACAGGACTCGCTCAACACCACTTTGGATTTACTTTTAATATTTCCAATCACCTTGCCTTCTATCCTGATATTTCCAAACGTTTCAATGTTTCCTTCCAAGACTGTTCCTTTTGCAACGATTGTACTGGAATTGGTAAGGGCTTCCAATTCTTTTTTTTCCTTTTTATTCTGAAACATAACAATTTAGTTAAAATATGATAAAATTTTCCGGATTCACCGGTTTTCCTTTATACCAAAGTTCAAAATAGAAATTAGGATTTCCTCCTCCTCGCGGATTGCTTACAATCCCCAAAACCTCACCCGCTTTTACTCTGTCTCCGTATTTTTTTAAAACTACTGAATTTTTTTTATAAACAGTCATGAGATTTTCTTCATGTTGCAAGATGATCACATGCTCGTTCTGATCTGTCCACCCGGCAAAAATTACCGTTCCGTCTGCCACAGCCTTTACAGATTCGCCCTGTTTTACCAGTAAGCCCACTTCAAAAGCCTGTTTACCCGGGTTATATTTAGACAATACAATTCCCGAAACGGGATTAAAAAGTATTAAGTTGGATATTTTTTCAAAAGAAACATTTTTTACAGAGAAAACATTCAATTCTTTTTTCTCATATTCCTTCCTGAAAAGAGAATCGATTGTTGGCAACTGTTCAATTTCGTTTACTTTTACAGTCTTTGTTGAGGCTGAGACTTCGGGCATAGGCTCCTCATCGTTTCCGGAAATAATTCGATGAATCAAATCCGTAAATGCGGCTTTCTGCTCCATTTCCATTGTCAGACTGTCTACTTTGGCCGAAAGTGCGATAATCTTTTTATTCAACACAATCTGTTTATGCGTAGGGTCAAAAAAAGCCGCTAACAATGTTGTACTTAAATAAAAGCACAGGGAAAAAACCAGAATTAAAAAAATTGCGCAGAAAACAATTAATTTCGCATAAGTGAAACTAAATGTTCGTTTTTCTGCAAAATTTTCCTCATTTCTGATAATTAGCAGAAATCTGTTCGTTAACCAATGAGAAAGTGTTTTTCTGTGTTTCAAAACTATAATTCAGAATTATTAATATTACGAGCTTACATTATAATTATTTTATTTGAATTTATTTAAATTAAACAATTTGATTTTTTGGAAACGAAATCAATTCATATCAAAATTCTTCTCTTGCTGGTTGGTTTAGTAGCTTTTTCCTGCTCGCCCGAGAGCAATTCTTTTGTCAGCAAAAGCTACCACAACCTTACCGCCCGGGACAACGCCTATTTCCTTGCAAGGGAGCGGATGAAGCAGGTTGACAAAAAAATCGACGAAGCAAGACTCGATGACTACAACAAGGTCATTCACGTGCTTGCGCTGCCGGATACCAATAAACTGAAAGCCCAGCAACAGCTGCTTGACGATATCTATAAAAAAGCGTCCTTACCCATTCAAAAGCACAAAAACAGCAAATGGGTTGACGACTCCTATATTCTTGTCGGAAAGGTAAAATTCTACAGAGGTGAATGGCCCCAGGCAATAGAAACATACAAATATGTCAACTCCAAAAGTAAGGATGCCTATGCGAGGCACGAGGCCATTATTCAACTGATGCGATTATTTCTCACCGCTCAGAATTTTGACTACGCAAACAGTGTCAACTATTTCCTCAAAAAGGAAAAAATGAATGCTGAGAACCAGAGAGAATATCTCCTGACAAGAGCTCAGTACCATATAATGCAGGAAAGATATAAAGAAGCCCTGAAAGATCTTGAGGCCGCCAGGCCACTTATAAAGAAAAAGGATCTTAAATCGAGGGTACACTTTATAATGGGACAAATACATCAATTGGAAAATAACGAAAAGGAGTCCTTTGATAATTATAAGTCCGTACTAAAACATAATCCTCCCTATGAACTCTCCTTCTATTCGAGACTTTACATGGCTCAGGTGACAAACCTTTCAAAATCCGGAGACAAGAAAAGAATTGAGAAATATTTCAGGAAACTTTTGAAAGACCTGAAAAACCAGGAATATAAAGATAAAATTTACTATGAAATGGCCAAGTTTGAGTTCAAGCAGGGCCATCTTCCCGGTACCATCGATTACCTTAAGAAATCTGTGGACGCAAGCGTAGGCAATAATTATCAGAAAGCCTCTTCCTACCTGATGCTTGCGGAAATTCACTATGAACGACTACAGGATTTTGAAACTTCCAAATTATATTATGACAGTACCATTGCCTTAATGGACAAAAAAGACAAACGTTACAGGCTTATTGCCGCACGCCAGGAAGTTCTTCAGGATTTTGTTACGCAATTAAAGATTATTCAGAAAGAAGACAGCCTCCAGAAGCTTGCATTAATGGATAGTGTCACCCTTGCCAAGCACATTGATAAAGTAATCGAAATAGAGAAAGAGGAGTTGAAAAAAGCAGAGGCAAGAGAGAAGGCTCTTGCTGCCAAAAACGCATCCAACAATAATACCTCTACTTCGGATAATTTCCTTTCTGGCGGAGGGGAAAGTACCTGGCATTACTATAGCGAAGCCTCCATTGCACGGGGTAAAACGGAATTTGTGAAACGCTGGGGACAAAGAAAGCTGGAAGATAACTGGAGACGATCGACCAAAGAAATTGCACCTGACAATAACGACTCAGAGGAAAGCCAGGAGGAAGATTCTTCCGATGTAGTGGCCGATACAGGTGAGAAGCAGGAAAATGACGCCAAAGTAGATAAGTCAAAATACTATAAGGAAATTCCTTTTTCCGAAGAAGCCAAGGCTGAATCTTATCTCAGAGTTGAAAATGCTTTATACAACCTGGGAAAGATCTACGACCAGAAGCTGGACGAGAAGGATAATGCGATAAAATCATTTGAGTCGCATTTAACAAGGTTTCCGGAGTCAAAACTCAAATCCGAAATTTTATATTTTCTGTATCTTCTGTATAAAGAAAAGCCGGATCCCAAATATGAAACCTATGCGGGAATGCTGCATGAGGAATTTCCCAACTCTGTTTATTCCAAACTAATTCGCAACCCCAACTATATGGCTGAAACACAAGAGACCAATCAGCACATCAACAGGTTGTACAGGGAGGCTTATAATCTTTATAAAGCGGAAAGATACTTTGATGCAGATTCTGTAATCAAAGCAATCCGGGTTGCTTATAAAGAAAACGACATCGAAGACAAACTCCAGTTACTTGAAGTTTTAATCATCGGACAAACCAAAAACGCCCTTATCTATAAGGAAAAACTGGAAGAATTTATTGCCAATCAGAAAGAGAGTAACCTTATTCCAAAAGCCAAAGAGCTTCTGGCGACCACAGAAGAATATATAAAACTTGCATCTTCCAGTGGAAAATCCATACACGAAGAGCAGGTTAAATACAAAACAGACATAAAAGACAAACCCCAGATGTTTATGGTCGCTGTCCATGGCAAAAATATTAAGCCTGCCAAACTTGTCAGCGCACTGAAAAAGTACAATGAAGAGCATTACAAACCAGGTGAAATTCAGACGGAAGTAATTCCGGTAAGCGATTCACTTAATCTGATAAGCATAAAATCCCTTGCGGATAAATCGGGCGGAATGATATATTATACTCAAATAAAAAATTTTCAACCGTTTCAATCCGAAACCAAGAACCTAAAATATGACTTATTTGTAATAACAGAAGAGAATTTTTCCCTTTTTAACAGATCCAAAAAACTTGAAAGTTACCTTAATTTCTTTGAGGAACATTATAAGAAATAAACATGAGCAAAAGCAGTTTCTTTTTATCAGTACTAATTAAAACCATTTGGATCGGCTTTATCGTCGGTACCGGAAGCTTAGTACTATATGTATACTTCGTTTCTATAAATTTTATGGGCCTATTCGGACCCATGCCTAGTTTGGAGGTTTTGGAAAACCCCAAAAGCGAAGTGGCCTCCGAGCTCTACACTGCTGACAACGTTTTGCTCGGAAAATATTTCAGGGAAAACAGAACTCCTGTAGAATTTGAAAATCTTTCTCCAAATCTTGTAAAAGCTCTGATTGCAACGGAAGACTCAAGATTTGAAGAACATTCCGGAATTGATCTGAGGGGAATGTTCCGGGTATTCTTTAAAACAATCATTCTAGGGCAGAAAAATTCCGGAGGGGGTAGCACCATTTCGCAACAGCTTGCCAAAAACCTGTTCCAGACAAGAAGTTCCCTTTATAAGGGCAAATTAAGCAAAGGAGCTATCGGGAAAGTCATTTTTAAAACCAAAGAATGGATCACCGCTGTAAAAATTGAAAGAGCATATACCAAAAAAGAAATCATGACCATGTACCTCAATACGGTAGATTTCGGCAGCAATGCTTTTGGTATTAAAGTGGCCGCTAAAACCTTCTTCAATACCGTTCCGGACAGCTTAAAAATAGAAGAAGCTGCTGTACTGGTCGGACTATTGAAAGCTCCAACCACATACAGTCCTGTCTTTAATCCGGATTCAGCAAGATCCAGAAGAAATACTGTAATCAGCCAGATGTGCAAATACGGTTATCTGACCACATCTAATGCCGATTCAATTAAACAGCTGCCTATAGCCTTAGATTACAATGTAGAAAACCACAACAAAGGATCCGCCACTTATTTCAGAAGTTTAATTACCTCATATCTGATACCATGGTGCAAAGAGAGGGGGCTGGATTTATATTCTGACGGCTTAAAAATTTACACAACGCTCGATTCCAAAATGCAGAAATATGCAGAAGAATCCGTTGCCTCACACATGAAGGAAGAACAACGTAAATTCTTTGAGCACTGGAAAGGCAGAGAACCTTGGACCGACGAACAGGGGAAACCTATACCCAACTTCATAGAAACTGCTGCGAAAAAGTCCGAGAGATATAGAGCATTAAAACTTCAATATGGAAATGATACCGTTAAAATCATGAAAATAATGAAGACTCCTATCAAGATGAGGGTCTTCAGTTGGAATGGCGAGATTGATACGGTAATGTCTCCTATTGACTCAATCAAGTATTACAAGCATTTCCTACATTGTGGATTTATGGCAATGGATCCGCATACAGGTCATATAAAAGCCTGGGTTGGAGGAATAGACCATAAGCATTTTAAATACGACCATGTTAAACAGGGGAGAAGACAGCCGGGCTCAACATTCAAGCCATTTGTCTACGCATCTGCCATAGACCTGGGATATTCACCTTGTTATGAATTGCCGGACCTTCCGGTGACATTTCCGACTGCAGATGTAAACAAAACATGGACACCTCAAAACAGTAATGGTGAAGGATTTACCGGAGAAATGTTCACTTTGCGAAAAGCAATGGCCAACTCCATCAACTCTATCACTGCAAACCTCATGAAAGAAATCGGGCCTGACGTGGTAGTCAACAACGCCAAGAGAATGGGTATTACCAGTCCGTTAGATCCCGTTCCTGCTTTATGTCTTGGAGTAAGTGATGTTTCCATTTATGAGCTTGTAGGTGCATACAGTACGTTTGTTAACAATGGCTTCTGGACTGAGCCTTTCTTTATTACCAAAATTGAAGACAAGCACGGAAATATTTTACAGGAGTTCATTCCAAAAACGGTGGAAGTCTTCGATGAGGAAACAGCCTACCTAATGGTACATATGCTAAAAGGAGCCACTGAAGAAAAAGGTGGAACCGCTCTGGGACTGAACAAATACGGACTGTTGTGGAATGGTTATGAAATTGGAGGTAAAACGGGGACCACACAAAACTATTCCGATGGCTGGTTTATGGGCATTACCCCAAAGCTGGTTGCCGGTGTATGGGTTGGAGGAGACGACAGATGTATTCACTTTAGAAATATGGATCTGGGACAGGGAGCAAGAATGGCCATGCCACTATGGGCTATTTTTATGAAAAAAGTATTTGCCGATTCGAGTCTGGGACTGGTAAAAGAACGTTTCCCTCGCCCGGAAAAACTAAGTGTGGAAATAGATTGCAAAAGATATAAGGAAAAGAGTGCGGTTCACTCAGACACTCTTCAGCATAAACATCAGCAAGTATTGCCTGACGAATTTTAAGAAATTGTAATCATGGCGGAAAGTGAAGAGGTAAAAAATCAAGTCAGAAGTTTACCAGATCAGCCAGGCATATATAAGTTCTTCAGCGAAGATGGAAAACTTATATATGTAGGCAAGGCTAAATCCTTAAAAAAAAGAGTTTCAAATTACTTTAATAAGAACTCCGGAGTTGACAACAAAACACGGAAACTAGTCAGCCAGATAAGAAGAATCGAATTTACGATTGTCAACACAGAGTTTGATGCACTTCTTCTGGAAAATAGTCTTATCAAAAATAATCAGCCGAAGTACAACATACTTTTAAAAGACGATAAGACATATCCATATATTTATGTTTCAAGGGAGCGCTTTCCAAGAGTTGTAGCGACAAGAACTTATGACAGGTCTCTGGGCACTTATTATGGCCCCTATACCAGCGTCAAAGCGATGAATAGCGTACTTGACCTGATTCATAAACTCTTTTTTATACGAACCTGCAATTATAATCTGTCCGAAAAAAACGTCAACGAGGGGAAGTATAAGGTATGCCTGGAATTCCATATAGGGAACTGCAAAGGACCATGCGAAGCCCTGGTTACAGAAGAAGCCTATTCTGAAAACATAGAAAAAGCACATCAGATTCTTAAAGGCAATATAGGCGTCGTTAAAACTTATTACAAAGAACAAATACAGGAAGCCGCCGAAAACCTGGAATTTGAAAAAGCCCACAAACTCAAACTTAAACTGGACTTACTCGAAAAATTCCAGACAAGTTCCGTTATCGTCAATCCAAAGATTACCGACCTGGATGTATTTACAATTAAAAGCCAGGAGAAAAATGCCTTCATCAATTATCTGCATATAGTAAACGGTGCAATTCTGCAAACAAAAAATCTGGAAATAAAAAAGAAACTGAACGAAACAGATGAAGATCTTCTAAAGTTTGCGATTATCGGTATAAGGGAAGAAATGAGTATCAGGACAAAGGACATCATAGCAAATATTCCTGTTGAAATAGATGACTTAAAAATTACTGTACCATCAATCGGAGACAAAAAGAAGCTACTGGACCTTTCCCTTAATAACATTGCCTATCAAATGAGTAAATCCATCTCTAACAATGAAAGAGATTCAAGGGTTCTCACGACAATGCAGGAAGATTTAAAACTGAAAGAAAAGCCTTTCCATATTGAATGTTTTGACAATTCAAATATACAGGGAACGAACCCTGTTGCTTCAATGGTAGTCTTTAAAAATGCCAAACCTTCCAAAAAAGATTACCGCCATTACAACATAAAAACAGTAGTAGGCCCCAATGACTTCGACAGCATGCATGAAATTGTACATCGGCGGTACAAAAGGGTACTCGAAGAAGGGCAACCATTACCCAATTTAATAGTAATTGACGGAGGCAAAGGACAACTTTCTGCAGCGTGCCAGGCATTACAGGAGCTTGACTTATATGGGAAAGTACCAATTGTAGGTATTGCCAAAAGACTGGAGGAGATCTATTACCCGGAAGATTCACTTCCATTATATATTGATAAAAAGTCCGAATCATTAAAAATAATTCAGCAAATCAGAAATGAGGCGCACCGATTTGCTATCACCTTCCACCGAAACAAAAGAAGTAAAAACACTTTGGCTAAAAGCAAACTAGCCTCTATAAAAGGAGTAGGAGACGCAACATTTAACAAACTGATCAGTCACTTTGGCTCTGTAAATAATGTCAAACAGGCTGGCGTTGAGGAGTTAGCCAAAATAGTAGGAAAGTCAAAAGCGGAGCTCGTAATAGCCAATCTTACCGAGAATAAGGAAGACAACCAACAGGCTGATCAATAAAATATAGTCTAACAAAAAAGGAGGTTTTACCTCCTTTTTTGTTAGACTATAGCCTGAAATATCTTAGAACTCCCAAAGGTTGTGTTCGTACTCCAGCAATTCAAAAGCAGCCCATTGTGAAGCCATAATTCCTTTTTGCTGATCTCCACCATAGATATCAACAAGGTAAGCATCATTAGGGTTAGATACTTTGATGATATAAGAACTGAATAAACGTAACTCAAATGCGTCAGCAAGATTTTTATGCTGTTGATCATTCTGAGGGTTAAACCAAATAGCTTTGGGATTATCCTTGAAAAGTTTATTAACCAATTCCTTGTATTCAAATGAAGCAATCGGAGTTTGGATACCTCTGATGTTGGCAGGGTGATCAGCAGGAACGTACATAGTTATTGCATGAATATCATAGTACAGTCTTGATCTTTGCTTATCAAAGATAATGTCCTCTTTTATCTCTAACTGATATAAGTCAGTTGGGAAATAATAGCTTGGACCACCACCAAGTGCAGCAATATCCTCACCGTTAGCCTTCATAATCTCTAACTCTTCTGCACTAAGTTCAGCTTGCTCAGACGGCATCTTAATTCTTTCATTGAATTCTTCAATGGTAAGAGTTTTAGCGTCATAAAGAGAGTCAGAAGCATATGCTTTAATATCTCCCCTTTGAACAGCATCAATTAGTAAACGAGTTAGTTCTCTGTTTTTTGAAAACAAAGGTTTATTTTGCTTTTCTCTCAAATCCAGAGCTCTAATGATAGTTTTCTTATACATGATATCAGATTCATGTATAGGTCTAACAGAAAACTTATTATAGCCTGAATTTTCAGCAGGAGCTTCACCATCTTCTACTGCCTCTTGAGCCATTATTAGGTTTGATGCGAACATCAAACCTAATAAAATAACACTAATTTTTTTCATAACTAAATTGTTTAGATATTAGTTAAGTGGGATGTTTTTGATAACAATTCCCAAATTAACATCTTCTGTTTCGTTAAGGAAGTTCGTTCTTGTAACTTTCTTAACCTCAATCATAATTCTGTCTCCAGGCTGAGCAGCTGCAGCGAACTGCGATAGGTTACCAGTTTCAGAAGTGAATGATGTTTGAGTAACAGGTCTCTTACCTCTAACAAGGATCGCATCCCACTGAGCAACTTTATATCTTGCATCTTTAGGCAAGAAAGTTTTAAAGCTTTCATCAGGAACTGCTTTCATAGTGATAGATCTAGGACCTGGTGCTGGAACACCTTGTTTCTCGTTTACCGGAGAACCATTAGACAATGCCTGAATTTCAGGTTTTGGGATAAGTCTAACATTGAACTCCTGAGAACCAATAGCGTTACCATTGCTTGCTACGTTAAGTACTACTTTTGCACCTGTTGGAACAAGAGTAACTAAACCTTTAGTAGCACCTGGAATAACTTTAGCACCACTAGCAGTAAAGGAAGGGCTGTAAGTAGATCCTAAAGCAGGAACCTGAACATTAAGTTCGTTACCGCAGTTTTTGTAAAGAGCAGAAACTGAAGCAGACTGGATTTGGATCACAGGCTTAGCCACAATATATTCTTCCTCTACATAAAAAGTAGTATCTTTTCCTTTGTATTTGAAATGGATAGCACCTTTCCATTTTTTCTTAGCGTTACCCTCTTTATCATATGCACCAGCAGTAGCAGTGAATGATACTTTACCAATTTTTCTGGAGTCAACCTGAATAGGTCTTCCATCCTGACTCATTGTTGGAGTAATAGCGCTTGAAGATGCAGCAAGGAACATTTCAGCTTCGTATTTGGTACCAGCAGCAACTACTTTAGACGCAGGTCTAACCATCGCCACTACGTTATCAAATTTGATATCTGAAGCTCCTACTTCACTCGCAAGTTTAGCCAAAGCTTCGCTCTCATACTTTAGAACTTCTGCTTCTTTCTGAGCTAATACTGCTAGTGCTGCAACCATTGGAGTTTCAGCGAAGTTAAGCTGAGCAAAGTCTTTTCTAGCCTGGTCTTTATCCTTCATAAAGATTGGATCTTCTTTTCCATCCAATGCTAATTTAGGAGCAGTAACACCATACTTTGAAAGAGATGCAGCATAGTTGTTTAGTTTTTCTTTTAACTTATATGCTTCACCTTTTTTGCTACCTTCTGGTCCAACCATGTAGTTGGCAACTTTTTCTTCTTCTTTAGCTCCTTTGTAGTTACCATCGGCTTCTATACCACCAGTAATATCAATAAGGTGCTTACGAAGATCGTTCATATATTTAATTAATTCTGCAGTTGAAGCTTTAACTTCATCAGCCTTTTTAACGATATGAGCGTCTTTGTTACCTTCTTGCTCAACAATTCTTCTGATATTGCCATTTACTTTAGCATTTTCAGCAGCTGTTTGTTCGTTCACATTCATCAAACTATCATCAAGAAATTTGAATTTTTGAATGATAGCTGAACTTACCTGGAGTGCTAACAGAGCTGTTAGAACCAGATACATCATCCCAATCATTTTCTGCCTTGGGGTTTCTTTACCTCCAGCCATATTTTAAAGCTTTTCTTTTTCGTTTTTTAAAATAATTTAACAGAAAATTAACCTCTCATTGCAGTTAGCATGTTGCCATACACTGTGTTAAGCTGAACAAGGTTCTTAGATAATTTAGCAAGCTCTTCTTTGAATTGAGCAGTGTCTTTGCTAGCATCAGCCATGTTTTCCATAGCATGAGACAGGTTACCATAGAATTTGTTCATTGCTCTTAGATGGTTGTTAGCATCCTGAAGCTCCATTTCATAAACAGCATTCAATGCACCAAGATTTTTAGTGATGTTTTGAACCTGAGTATGATATTCTTTAGCATCTACAGAAGCATTTGCCATTTCTGACATTGCATCTACAGTCTTAGAATATGATTTATTCATCTCAATAAGAGACTTGGAAGCTTCTCTAACATTGTTAGCATACTCGCTAGATGCAACAGAAGCGTCAGAAAGGTCTTTAAGATTAGCTACTGATGCAGAAAGAGAATTGAAACCAGCTCCTAGTTTGTTTACAACATCCTGAGTGATATTTGCTTCTGAAAGCATATCATCAAGTCTTCTTGTAAGACCATCGTTTGTTGCGATTTCGCCTTCCTCTTCTTCTTCTTCATAGTAATCATCAGCCAATTGAGGATATACTCTTTCCCATTTTGGCTCATGAGGTACAGGCTGGAACGCACTGAAAAGGAATATTAAAGCTTCAACACTAAGACCAACAACAAGCATTGGACCAGCACCTGGCCAGTGCATAATTTTAAACATTGCACCAACAATTACAACTGCGGCACCAATACCGTAGACCATTGGCATGATCTTGTTAAAGAATACATCTTTAAAACCACCTTTGTTTGAACTCATTTTCGTAAATTTTAAATTTTAAGTGTTTAACAATTAATTATTAGGTAATAGATTATTATTATAGTTTGTGTTTATACAACTATTGACTAGTTAAATCTCAATAAGTCTTTGATTATTAGAATTCGAAACCTGAAGATCTACCTAGATAAGTCATAACACATCTAAATCCTATGTATGACTTTGTAGTGTCCTGATACTCGAAAGTACGTGTTCCGGTTTCAAGGAAGTATGCAATATCTTTCCAGGATCCACCACGAATAATCTTTCTAGGCTCATCATCGTCATAGTAAGTTGGGTTAAGATCCCAAACTACAGGAACGGCAGCATCATAATAAGCATCTTCACACCACTCTGACACGTTTCCTGCCATATCATACAGACCGAAGTCATTTGAAAAGTAAGAAGCAACTGGTGAGCTATACATGAAACCATCATCGTAATAGTTTCCTCTACCTGGTTTGAAGTTAGCCAACATACAACCTTTGGCATTTCTGATGTATGGGTTACCCCAAGGATACTTCGCCATATCTCTTCCACCTCTGGCTGCATATTCCCACTCAGCCTCTGATGGTAATCTGAAGTTCGGCATTTTCCAAAGTCCTTGTTCAGCTCTCCAGTTATTCATGTGTTTCGTTCTCCATTCGCAGAAATATCTTGCTGCGAACCAGTCAACACCAACAACCGGATATTCATCAAACGCAGGGTGTGCGTAGTAATATTCCATCATTGGATCACCCATGTGGTGCGCAAAATCCTTTACCCAAACAGCTGTGTCAGGATACAACTCAGTTCTGATGTATTGTTCACCCAATACGTCCACTGAATCGCTCAACATTACATCAATGAATTGTCTGTATTCATTGTTTGTAATTTCGGTTTCGTCCATGTAGAACCCACCGATAGTCACCTGTTTGTTAAGGTTAATTTGAGTAGCCGGAACATCCTGATCCGCCTGTCCCATGTGGAAAGTCCCTGACGGGCATGTGGTCATACCATATGGCACTGTCATAACCCAACCTTCTCTTCCCTGAACGCCGACTAGGTCTCCTCCTCCATCAGAGGTACCTCGTCCACATCCCTGAATAAGAATAGAGGCTCCGAACAGTGCAATGTAGCAGAGACTTCTGATAACACCTATTTTATTCATAATACACTTGTTTAATTTTCCTTTGTAAAATTTTTGTTAATTAAATGTTATTTAAGTTACTAAATTTTATTTCCTAAACGAACTTTTTTCGTATCAATTATAAAAGTCCTAAAAAAACTCAAATAATTGATAAAATGTTTAGAAATGTTGTACAAGTTCTATAAAAAATTTCAATATTCCAAAATTTTGTTAATTTTCTTCGTGCCTGTATCTAGGTGTTCTGATCTTAGGTTTAGGAGTTTCCCAAGGTGTCGGAACTATGTAGGAAAGCATAATCTCGTGGGATGTTCTCTTTTTGGCTCTAACACCATTTGTTACAAAATCAAATGCATACCCTATTCTTAACGCATTCATATTTTGTTTATTCCTCAAAAGGTTCACTCCAACATACAATATTATGTCATCGTTGGAAAGCGTTTTACCTCCCTGGTCCACGTCCCTTTTTGCAAATGACTGACGTGCATTTATACCTACCCAGAATTTTTCATTATATGTTCCTAATGCTCCAAAGAGATATGTTAACTGATTCAAATCGCTTTGCAAAAATGCAGAAGGAGTAATCTTAAGCATAGGTCCTACATCAAAATTATAAGACCCACTTATATATAAGTGATTGGCAAGTTTTGAATTGATTAAATCTGAATGATAGGAAAGTCTGGTTTCTCCAAGGTGGTCAAAGCTTACACCACCGCTGAATTTTTTACTCTGATACCAAAGGCCAACTCCAAAATCAGGTTTCGTTTGACGAATTCTGTTGTTTGCATCCTCCATCAGGTCTTTGTATATCTCATCGGATTGATCTACAACCCTGTACCAGTCTGTTCTTACTCTGGTAGAGTAAACTCCGGCACGCGCACCCGCTCCCAAAACTCCATCTTTAATCCTAAAATGGTAAGAGCCTGAAAGCTGAAACTCGGTATTGTTTAAAGGCCCAAGATTATCATTTACCAGGTGTACCCCAAGCCCTGTTCTTTTATCCAAAAAAGGAAGCAGGGAGGAACCGCTAAGTACTGTACTATACGGAGCAGAGCCTTTATATTGTGTAGGCTGATAGGCAAGCCACTGAATTCTGTGCAGGAGACTAAACCTGGTTAATCCTTCGGTACCAGCAAACCCCGGATTGTAATACAGGGTATTGAACATATACTGACTGAATTGTGCATCTTGTTGGGCAAAACCAGCAGATACAAAGATCAGCAAGAAAAACACAGACAGTTTAATTCTTTTCATATACAAGACACCTTAGGAAAATAAATCCAGTTTCAAATCTAAATATTTTTAAATTAAATATAAATAAAATTAAAAAAGAAATAAACACTTCTTTTTCAAATGCGGGATATGAGAACCAGATTGCCCTACCTATTACGAATAATGCTACTTTATGTTATTGGCTTTCTTAATGTATAGCTCTAATGCTCCGGTCATTGACGGTGCATTAGGCAGTGGTGCTTCTATGTCTAATATCAGCCCTGCATCTCTTACTGCTTTCGCCGTAGTCGGGCCAAATGCCGCAATTCTTGTCTTATTTTGCTTAAAATCAGGGAAGTTTGTGAACAGTGAATTAATTCCTGAAGGGCTAAAGAACGCTATTATATCATAGTTTACCTCTGCCAGATCAGATAAATCACTTGGAACTGTCTCATAAATAACAGCTTCACTGAATTTAAATCCATTATCTTTCAGAAACAAAGGAATTTCTTCTTTTCTGATGTTTGAACATGGATATAAATAGTATTCATTTTTATGTTTTTTCAGAATTTCTTCAAGATCCTTGGCCGTTTTCTGACCTACAAAAATCTTTCTCTTTCTGATCACTATATACTTTTGAAGGTAGTTTGCTGTTTGTTCCGAAATACAAAAATATTTCATTTCCGCTGGCACCTCTATTCTTCCCTCCGCACAAAGTCTGAAAAAATTATCTACTGCATTTCGACTTGTAAAAATTACCGCAGTGTGTGCAAGAATATCTACCTTTTGCTTTTTAAACTCCTTATAATCAAGTGCCTTAATTTCTATAAACGGTCTAAAATCGATTTTCAATTTATATTTCTCCGCCAACCCGTAGTAAGGCGATTTATCGTCCGTCGGTTTTGGCTGTGTTACTAAGATACTTGATACTTTTGTATATCTATCCTTTAGCTCTTTTTCTTTAATTTCACTCATTATCTCAATACCTTATTAATATTTTATAACGTCAGATGCCAATAGTTTAGTAATTACAATAAAAGGTAGTATTTCACTGATACAAAGGTAAGAAAATAAATAAAGATTTCTATAGTTTGAAAACTTAAATATAATATAGGCTACCTTTAGAATTAACAGAAAGAAGATTATCAACAAGATAATCGTCAATGCTGTAACCGACATAAAAGGGTAAAAATTGTTCATCGAAAACAAAATTATTACAACAGGTATCACAAACAAATTGACTTTTAACATAATAGATAAAAACTCATAAAAATGAAAAGTGATAAGCCTGTTAAGATTAAAGATCCAGCCTAGTATTGTGATCAGTAAATACTTAATTAAAATAAGAAAGATTATCATCAAAGTTGACAATGCAAACTGTGAAAACAGTGGCAAATTCGGGGTCTGGGCCAACGTAAGAAATTTGACAAAGTTTTCGCTTTCTTTATTTGAAAATATTAAAATACTAAGTGAAAATGCGTTTAAAATAATAACCAGCAAAAGTGGAAAATCAATAATGCGGCTGCTTAGTACTTCTTCAGATGCACTCAAAGAAAACTCCGACTTTTGAAAAAACAGAGAAAACGATTTGGGAAACCTGTTCTTTAATATGGCCATTATAGCAAATGAACTAATAAAGAGTCCCATTATCAGATCTCCCAGAAAACTTTCTTTTTTAGCCTCAATCTTTATTGCAGGAACAGATGCAATCTGTTTTTCAGGATAATAACCTATGGAAACTGCCCCTGCATTAAAGGCTGCATCTGGCTGATAAAGCGTAAGTAAATCTTTCCTCCCCTCTTTTGCCAGACCCAGAAGGTCTTTTATTGGAATATCAACATTCTGATAGCCAGACTTGACATTTGTGTAGTACAATTCATTGTTCACAAAAAGGGATAACTCAGGTGCTGCTTTTAGCTGAAGATGATATCCTGCATATTTTTCCAGATCAATCCACTGGAAAATAAAATGGCTTGGGGTAAATTGCCCTTTAATAAAAGGTACATATCCCTGAATATCGGCATTATAAATTTTCCAGTCCGAGCTTAAATCTTTCACAACCTTAAATTCAGTTTCAGCAGAATAGCTCTGCTGAGGAAGTATCGCCGCCAGAATTAAAAATAAAACGGACCGGATTATAATGCTTAACTTTCTATTGTACACTGGCATTTTCCCGCTTTAACCTTAAATAAAAGATTTCTATTACCCCTGTAACTATAAACCCATACCCTATCAATAGTAGTAGTAAATAGTTATTTTCCAGGTTCGAAAGAATATTAACTCCCAAAATGGCCAAAAGGTTAATAAGGGCCAGCAAAAAAACCGTCATGACCTGAGAAAACCCCAGATCCATAAGTCTGTGATGGATATGATTTTTATCCGGAGCAAATGGGGATGTTCCGTTTAAGATTCTCAGCAAAAAAACTCTCAGCGTATCCATAATCGGAATTATTAATACCGCAATCGCAATGGAAGGTGAAGCATCAAAAGCCTCCATTCTTACAAACTGTATTCCGAGGATCGACAAAATAAAACCCGACACCAGAGATCCGGTGTCTCCCATAAATATGATTGCTTTATGGAAATTGTACCTCAAAAATCCCATTACTGATCCCAGTAAGCTAAAGGCTACATAGGAATACCCACCAAGCAATTCTCCCCCATACAAGTAAAAATAAACACCAAAGGTAGAAGTAATGATCATGACAATAACTCCGGCAAGTCCGTCCACCCCGTCAATAAGGTTAATGGCATTTGTGATCCCAATAATCACGAGAAATGTTACGACATAGCTGATTCCATTTTCGACCTCATACAATCCGAGCATTCCTTTAAAGTCAGATATGCGAATATCTGCAACGAACATTACGATACCTGCCGCCAGAACCTGAACAAAGAACTTCTTAAAAGCCGAAACGGGTACCACATCGTCTTTTAAACCAATAAAAAAAATAATGATAGAACCGGCCAGCACCTGTTGGACACCATTTTCAAGAGATCCAAAAATGGTCAATGCGGACATAAATCCTGCAAAAATTGCCAATCCTCCCAGTCGAGGTGTCAGTGACTCGTGAACAGTGCGTACATTTGGTTCATCCAATAATTTCTTTATGTGCGCAACATAAACTATGGATGGAATTGCAAACACCGCGATCAGAAAGGCCCAACAAAACGAAAGGACTGAATTATAAAGCATGCAACTTGTTGAGAAAGGAACAAAATAACTAAAACCTGCTAATTATACCAAAATGAACCTTAGAAAGATTCAAACTTAATTTCTGATCTCTGGATTGACCAAGAGAATAAACGAAATTGAACACACCAGCTCCAGTAGTGAAGGAGACTCCTATTCCAAAACCAAATGGGAAATCGTCTTTCATGGAAGGATTTACACTATTGGTCACATAACCCTGGTCATAAAATACGAGGAGATAAGACGTCGGATCTGTAAAATACCGGTATTCAACAGAAGCGATTCCAAATGAAGAAGCGTAGTAATTTAACTCATTAAATCCCCTTAACGATTTAAGGCCTCCAATCCGGTATAAATCATTCATAAATAAAGTATTCTTGTCGTTAAAAATTTTCCCGGCTTCCAGTCTTGTAAAAATTACAGACTTGCTACGTACCGGGAAAAATTTGTTCACCAAAAGACTGGCCGCATACTGGATTGATCTCTTATCTACACGATCAAACAGTTCCCGTTTTACCAGAGCGTTTTCTCTCAAAACTTTATTTCCTAACGAAAATTGCACATCAAAGAGCCATCCTTTATGCGGATAAAAAATATCGTCGAGGTTGTTCCAGTTATAGCTTAATCCATAGGTGTAGTAATTATAATCCGACATAAGCAGAATAGTGGTGTCTGCTCCCGCCAGATTTGAAAACTGCCTTGATGTTTTTAGTCCTGTAAAAAAACTGACTCTCGACCGCACGGAAAGTGCACTTGATATATTTACGCCTCTGTATACCGTAAGAAACAAGCTATCCTCATTCAACAAGTTAAAACTCATCCGAAGATCCAGGTTAGAACCTAAAAATTTGGGATGATAATACCCTACATTAAGCGTCTGCGAAGAGGCCTTTAATTTTTTCCACTCCAGTAAAACGCCTTTACCGGTGCCAAATACATTCTTCAAGTTAAGATTCAGCTCTCCTGTAATAAGAAATTTTTTTCCTCCCCCTTCATTGGGAAGCAACCCCACTATACCATCCGCCTGATTAATCTTCCGGTCTTCCAGAAAAAAAGTCACAAGTGCTTTTCCATTTCGAAACTCTATGATCGGAGATCTGGAGACACTTACAAACCCAAGGGCTGCTATTAGTTTATCCGCATCCACCACTTTTTTCTGGCTGAAAGGCTGCCCTTTCTCAATGTGAAGTTCTCTCATGAGGTACCTGTTCTTCACTTTAGTACTTCCCACGATGATAATGGAATCAAACACAATAAGCGGTCCTTTATCATAATTCAAAACCCCCGACAATCTGTTCTCCTCAATGGTAAAAGAATCTATCTGAAGTGATGCAAAGGGATAACCATGATCTTCCAGGTAAGTCAGCAAATCCTGCTCAAAGTCCAGGAACTGTTCCAAATTGAAAACCTTATCCGAGTAATACTTTTCCTGAAAGTCTGTTTTGCTCAGAATAAAAGGACTTATATTTCCTTTCTTCAATTCTGCCCAACGAAATTGCTGATGAAGGGAGATAAACACGAGCAGAGTGTCGCGGTGCATTTCCATTGAGTCTACAGAAGCCTGCAGATATGCCTGTTTATGTAACTTCCGGATGACCTCTTTAACTTCGTAGAGTGTACTTACAGAATCATTAAAGACGGTTTTATATTCCGGTAGTAACTGGTTATTTTCTGTCTGAACCGAAAGAAATACGCGGATGCTGTCTCTTTGTCCGTAAGAGGAGAAAGAAAAGATGAGGGAAACAAAAAGAAAGAAAAAGTTTTTCACCACGTTTATTTAACGAAACTAAAAGGTAAAATTACTAATTTCAATTCAGTATTAATTTTACCAAGAATAAATGTCAGGCATCTATATTCATATTCCTTTTTGCAGGCAGGCATGTCACTATTGCGATTTCCATTTTTCTACTAATTTATCCCTTAAGGAAAAGATGGTTGAGGCAATTTGCATGGAGCTGCAACAAAGACAAGACTATATTAACGGTCCAATTAATACCATTTACTTTGGTGGGGGAACCCCCTCTTTGCTTCATATCGACGAAGTAAAAAAAATTATCGACAAAGTAAAAAGTATTTATTCTGTTAAAGACCATGCAGAAATAACTATTGAAGTCAATCCTGACGATATTACCCACACCTATTTGAAAGGCTTAAGACAAGCAGGCGTAAACCGACTTAGCATCGGTGTTCAGGCCTTTCAGGACGACTTACTGGCCTTATTGAACAGGCCACACAATAGTGTCAAAGCAATTGATTCCATTAAGGAAGCCAGGGAACAGGGGTTTTATAATATTACTGCCGACCTTATTTATGGTATACCTGGTCTGGGAAAGGGAAAATGGGAAGAAAACGTTAAACGTCTTATCGATCTTGATATTCCGCACATTTCGACATATGCCCTCACCATTGAAGAAAAAACTGCATTGGGCAAATGGACCCAAACCGGGCAATTTACTCCTGAAGAGGAGGAAACCGTTGCCCTACAGTTCGAAAACCTGATAGCGCTTTTAGAAAATGCTGCCTATGAGCATTATGAAATAAGCAATTTTGCCAAAGAGGGATACATAGCACGCCACAACAGCAGTTACTGGTTAGGAGCTCCCTATCTGGGACTTGGTCCTTCTGCTCACTCGTTTAATGGTAGTTCACGACAATATAACATTAGCAACAACCACAAATACATAGAGGGGATAAACACTTCAAAACCAGAAGTTATCATCGAACAGCTCAGCACTTTGGATAAAGTAAACGAATATTTCCTTACACGTTTACGCACCAAATGGGGGTGTGATTTGAACGAACTAAGACAAAACTTCAACTTTGAAACAGAAAGGTATGTAGATACAGCAAAGCCTTTTATAGACCAGGGACTTATGACCCGGGAAAAAAACCTTTTAAAACTGACTTCCAGGGGGAAACTTATTGCTGATAAAATAACAGAGGCCTTCTTCGTCGTTTGAAGAAAAAGAAATTCTCAGGAAGAAAATATAGTTAAAAGTGTTATATTTGTATCGGTATGACTGTCCAAATGACAAGCGATCAGAAAAAAGCCTTTCTTCTTCTAAAATCAATAATTTTCAATTATCATGGTTTAAATGAGGATGAACAGGCTATCTTACAAAAAACTGCACAGAACCTGAGTGCAGCGGAAGAATTAAAATGGGCTGAAGAATTTATCGGCAGTGATGTGTTCACTGCATTCGAGAGAGCTCGTGAATTTTTTAATACCACCATTGGCACCTACGATACCCAGACCAAGCTTTCCTATCTGAATATGGTTTGGGAAGCTACCAATTCGAAAGGGTTCATCAGTGAAATGGAGGCAACCGCAATTCTAAAACTTGCCAAAGACTGGGGGGTACAAAAAGAGCTGCTGAACCTTGTACGAAAATAATTTACGCATTCTATCCTCATAACATAATCTCCCTTATATAGTTCTCCATACTGTCAGAATATCGGATCAGTAAGAACGGATGAACTATCAGCCCATTGAGAATTATGCAATTATCGGAGACTTAAATACAATAGCACTGGTAGGCCTTAACGGCTCCATAGATTTTTTGTGCTTTCCATACTTTGACTCTCCTTCCATTTTCGCAGCATTACTTGACCATAAAAAAGGGGGATATTTTAAAATCCATCCTGTTATTCAGGATACCGTTAAAAACAAGCAAATGTACCTTCCCGGGACCAACGTTTTGCTTACCAGATTTCTTTCTCCTGACGGAGTGGGAGAAATTACTGATTACATGCCCATGGAAGGCATTGTCAATGGTAACGAACTGGTAAGAAGGGTGTCGTGCATCAGAGGAAATATCCGGTTTAAAATGGAATGCCGGCCACGATTCAATTATGGACGTGATCGCCATACAGCACATATCACAAATCATAACTTCGAAATCCTGTTTGAAAGTCAGGGCGCACCTCCTCTAAAGCTACGCTTAAAAAGCTCGGTCCCCCTGGAAATTGTCCATAACGACGGCTATGCAGAATTTAATCTGAAAGAAGGAGAGCGTGCAGACTTTATTCTGGAAGATATTTCCAAAGAAGATCCGCCCAACATATCACTGGGCGACTTTATCACCAAAACTTTTTTTGAAACGGTTAAATACTGGAGAGACTGGATCTCAAAATCTACCTATAAAGGTCGATGGCTCGAAGCTGTTCAGCGTTCTTCTCTTACCCTTAAGTTACTATGCAGCGCCCGATTCGGATCGATCATTGCCAGTCCCACTTTTGGCTTACCTGAGTTTATCGGAGGCAATAGAAACTGGGACTATCGGTATAGCTGGATAAGAGATTCGGCCTTTTGCCTTTATGCCCTTGTAAAAACAGGCTACACAAAGGAATCACAGGCCTTTGTAAAATGGATTCACCACCTTTGCCAGGATATAGGAAACCCCGGTCATCTACACCTCATGTATTCCATTTCAGGAAAACCCAATCCCCAGGAAATAATTCTTCACCATTTCGAAGGATACAAAGGATCCAGACCTGTAAGAGTAGGGAACAATGCCCATAAACAATTGCAGCTCGACATTTACGGGGAGTTATTAGATTCTGTCTATTTGTACAACAAATATGTAGAACTCATAAGTCATGATTTTTGGAACAACCTGGTATTTCAGGTCAACTGGCTTATGGATAACTGGAGAAAAGAGGATAACGGGATATGGGAAGTAAGGGGCAACGTAAAACATTTTTTATTCTCCAGGCTGATGTGCTGGGTCGCCTTTGACAGAGCAATCAAAATAGCAGAGTCCAGATCCTTTCCTTACCCTGAAACCTGGAAAATCGAAAGGAATAAAATTTATCAAAGCATTTACAATGAATTCTGGGACGAAGATTTAAAAGGCTTTGTCCAGTATCAGGGAGCCAAAACAGTCGATGCCTCATGCTTATTTATGCCTATCATCAAGTTTATCAGTCCTACTGATCCCCGATGGTTACAAACAATGATGGCTGTGGAAAGGGAGCTGGTTTCTGATTCTCTTGTATACAGGTACATTCCTGAAATTGCAGCACCCGACGGACTAGGAGGAAAAGAGGGCACATTTTCCATGTGCACCTTTTGGTATGTTGAATGCCTTTCCAGATCGGGCCAGCTCGAGAAAGCTCAGTTTTATTTTGAAAAAATGCTTGGGTATGCCAACCATGTAGGGTTGTTCTCAGAACAACTGGGTTTTATGGGAGAACATCTGGGAAACTTCCCACAGGCATTTAGTCACGCCGGCCTTATCAGTGCAGCATTAAACCTCAATGCCCAATTAGACCAACAGGAAAAAACGGGGAGCATTTCATGAATTTTTTCTTTAATAAAAATATCTCCAATTTTGTCTGAAACAACTCTGCGGGAAATGTATCTGAAATTTTTTACGGTGCTTTTATCACAACTTCTTTTTTACCATTTGGCACAGGCACAGCATAAACATTTCACAAGACACGATACATTACGAGGAAGCCTCTCTCCTTTAAGAACCTGTTACGATGTTTACTTTTATGACTTAAACCTTGAGATTGATCCCGGGAAAAAATATATCCGAGGCAGCAATACGATATACTTTAAAGCGACAGAGCCTTTCAAAACCATACAGGTAGACCTTTTTTCTGTCCTTAAAATTGACAGTATTTCCTACCATAACGAAACCCTGCATTTTAAGCGGGACAGCAATGCCGTATTCATAAGCTTTGGGAAAATCATCCAGCCTTTCTCAAGCGATTCTGTTTCGATTTATTATTCCGGAAGCCCGATCGAAGCTACCAATCCTCCCTGGGATGGCGGACTGATATGGACAAAGGATGCACGAGGCTATCCATGGGCCGGAGTAGCCTGCGAAGGAGACGGAGCAAGTATGTGGTGGCCCTGCAAGGACCATCCTTCAGATGAAGCAGACAGTATTCGTATGACCTTCAAAGTCCCTAAAGGACTAAAATGTATCAGCAATGGTACACTCGAAGAAGTGATTCCCTGTGAAGATGCTCAGGCCTTTCGATGGATGGTCCATTATCCCATAAATAACTATAATGTCACGTTCTATATCGGAAATTATGTAGAAGTAAAAGACCAGTACATACGCCCTGACAGCAGCACACTTGAGCTCAGGTATTATGTTTTGGCAGATAACGAAGGTATAGCCCTGGATTATTTTCAGCAGGTAAAACCTATGTTAAGATGCTTTGAACATTATTTCGGCCACTATCCCTTTCCAAAGGACGGGTATGCCATTGTAGAAGCACCATATCTGGGAATGGAGCACCAAAGTGCTATTGCCTATGGCAATAAATTCAGAAAAAACATGCTCGGCTATGATTACATCGTTATTCACGAAAGTGCCCACGAATGGTGGGGCAACAATGTCACAGCCTGCGATCATGGAGATCTCTGGATTCAGGAATCTTTTACTACCTATGCAGAGGCTCTGTTTGTTGAATGCATGTTCGATTTTAACACTGCTGTGACATATCTGCTTCAGCAACGCAACTACATAAAAAACAGGGAGCCTGTTAAAGGTCCTTCCCATGTCAATTACCATTATTGGCAAGATTCTGACATGTATTACAAAGGCTCCTGGATGCTGCACACGCTCAGATCAGTGTTAGACAACGACAGTTTATGGTTTTCAATCCTTAAAGAACTACAACAACAGTATGCCCAGAAGCAGGTTTGCACAGAAGAACTGGTAAATTTTATCTCTCAAAAAGCGAAAATGAACCTGAAACCATTTTTTAACCAATACCTCCTGAATACAGAAATTCCTGTTTTTAAATATAAAATCGAAAAGAAACGAGGAAAATATTACTTTAAATATTGTCTAAAAGCTTCTGAAAAAGACTTTTCCCTTCCCCTAAAAATAAAAGACGGGGACGGAAATTACATAAAAATTACTGCAGAAGATAAATTCAAAAAGGTTGAAATTGGAGAAAACAGCCTGGAAGATTTTAAATTCCCCACAGACTTATATTATATTAGCGTAGAAAAATTAAACTAACATGAATAAAGCACTTACCAGAACATTAGTTGTTTTTATCCTGATGCTTGGAATTTCATTTTCAGGATATTCACAAAAGAAGAAAAGTTCTTCAAATGGGAATCAGGCATTTTCAAGAAATGACCTCACATTAGGTCTTAAACTTGGAGACCCTACCGGCGTTACGTTGAAAAAGTACATGGATAAAAATGCACTTGAAGTTGTATGGGGATTCCCGGCCTGGGGAGGAGAAAACTATGGACACCGCTACTATAGAAAGAGGTATCATGATTACCATTATTATGATTATTATACAGATAGTTATTTTAGCACATCTTTACAAGTTCACTATCTGTGGCGTTTTCCAATCGGGAATATCGATGGCTTTACATGGCATATTGGATTTGGTGGACAAATAAGGTACCGTACTTTTGAAGTTTATTATGCCAATTACTATGATAACATATACGGACGTTATTATTATGAAACAGATAGAGTGCACACCATTGAGATTGGACCAGACGCGGTTGGAGGTGTCGAATACGCTTTAAAACAGGCACCAATCACATTTTTTGCTGACGCAAATGTATTCATTGCATTTTCCAGATATTCTAACGTTTATGGCCAGGGTGGTATAGGCGCCAGATTTAGCTTCGGTAAATAATTTTCCAACATAAAGAATTTTGTAAATACCGTCTTTTCCAGAAAAAGACGGTATTTTTTATTCTCTTTGACTTTTTAAAAATACTTTTCTAGTAAATTTCGTATGAATTAAAGCTTTTTTAAAGCTCTATGAACGTTCATTCAAAACTTTTAGAAAGCACTATTTTAACATTTTTATGTCCATAAAAACATTACTTTCAGGCAGTAAGATAAAAGTTATCTTGTCCTCCGTACTTGCTATTGCAGCAATAGGTACCGGCGTTTGGTATGCATCTAAAAACAAGGCAAAAGGTGAACACAAATTCAATCCAGCGTTTAAAGCCTATATCAGTTCCTTCACTGGCGGAATAATCTCCAGAGAATCGCCTATTCGTGTTTCCTTTGTTTCCGAAATAGTGCAGCCAGATGAGATAAATACGCCCCTGCAAACTGATTTATTTAAGTTCACTCCGTCCATCAAAGGAATTACCAAATGGATAGATAAAAGTACCATTGAATTTGTTCCGGAAGAGCCTCTCAAACCGGGACAGTCCTTTGATGCTAAACTTAAAATAGGGAAAGTCATGCAGGTACCCGATGACCTGGAGGTTTTCGAGTTTTCATTTCAGACCATCCCCCAAACATTTGATGTCTACCTTGAAGGACTTCGGACATACGACGTATCCAAGCTTTCTTCGCAAAAACTGCTTGGAATACTGACCACTGCCGATGTTACCGATAATGCTGCCGTGGAAAAAGTGTTAAAAGCCAGCCAGGATGGCAAAGATCTTTCCATTACCTGGACCCATGAAAGTGACAGAAAAGTTCACAGATTCCAGGTGGAACAAATTCAGAGAAAAGAAGCTACCGGAGTGGTACAACTAACCTGGGACGGTACACCCATTCAGTCAGAGACAAAAGGCACTCAAAGTGTAGAAATTCCGGCATTAGGAAAGTTCTCCATTATATCTGCCAGAGCCGTGCAGGGTGAAGAGCAATATGCAGAAATTCAGTTTTCCGACCCACTTCATCCGAATCAGGACCTCCATGGATTAATACAAATCTTTAATGTCCCGAATTTTAATATTGTTAAAGACGAAAACGTTTTAAAACTCTACCCTCCTGTAAGACAGATCGGAACCAAAACGATTACGATCAACCAGGGCGTAAAGAATATCAATGGGAAAACACTGGAACAAACACAAACCCTTGAAATTAATTTTGAAGAACTTAAACCTTCTGTAAAACTAACAGGCAAGGGTACCATTCTTCCAAGTACCGATGGCTTAATATTTCCTTTTGATGCCGTTAGTTTAAAATCCGTTAATGTAAAAATTATCAGGATTTTCGAAAACAACATTACTCAGTTCTTCCAGGTAAACAGGTACGATGGTAATAGTGAAATAAAAAGGGTAGGTAAAGTAGTGTTGAAAAAGAAAATTTCATTGAACAACACCAATCCCAATGATTATTCCAAATGGAAAAGATATGCCCTGGATTTATCATCACTGATCAAAGCAGAACCCGGAGCAATTTACCAGATAAAAATAGGATTTGATAAAAAAGATATTTTCTATACCTGTACCGCAACGGATGAAGAAGTATCTGAAGGACAAACTACTCTGGAAGAAGACGACGACAACATAGAAGAAAACGAAAACAGTTATTGGGACTATTCTGAACAGTACTATTACTACAATGAGGATTATGACTATTCAGAGCGTGACAACCCTTGTCATAAATCATACTATGGAGAATACAGGACAGTATCCAGAAATATCTTTGCATCAGACCTGGGTATCATAGCAAAATTTGGCACCTCCGGAAATATCGTATTTGCCGTAACGGACCTTAAAACAACCCAGCCTGTAGCAGGAGCCTCTGTAGAGTTGTATGACTTCCAACAGCAACTGATCCTTCAGGACAAAACAAATGGCGATGGCATTCTAACAGTTGACCTAAAAAAGAAACCATTCCTGGTAAAAGTCAAAAAAGACACACAGATTGGTTATCTTAAAATGGATGATCAGTCAGCTCTGGCCGTGAGCAGCTTTGATGTATCCGGAGCTAAAGTTCAGAAAGGTATTAAAGGATTTTTATACGGAGAAAGAGGTGTATGGAGACCCGGAGATTCTCTGTACCTAACTTTTATTCTGGAAGACAAACTTCACAATCTTCCTCAAAATATGCCTGTAAACTTTGAGCTAAGTAATCCATCCGGACAGGTAGTAAAGAAACTTGTGTCTTCTAATCCTGTAGAGGGCTTCTACAATTTCAGCACTTCTACTTCTCCCGAAGATCCTACCGGTAACTGGACTGCTACAGTTAAGGTTGGAGGAGCGTCCTTCAGCTATCCGGTAAAGATAGAAACGGTAATGCCGAACAGGCTCAAAATAAACCTTGATTTTGGTACAGATAAAATCAAAGCAGGAGGTACTTCTTTAAAAGGCAATCTAAATGTTAAATGGCTGCACGGAGCAGTTGCCAAAAATCTTGAAACGGATATCACCGTTCAGCTTGCCAAAAGCGAAACAAAGTTTAATAAATACACTGACTACATCTTTGACGATCCAGGCAAAAAATACGAAGGTGAGCCTATCGAAATCTTTAAAGGATCGATAGATCAAAATGGTAACGCTACTGTCAATACACGTCTGGAAGCTGGAACCAGTGCACCCGGTATGCTGACCGCCAATTTCAAAGTAAGAGTCATGGAAGAAGCCGGCGCTTCAAGTATCGACCGATTCTCCATGCCCTATTACCCATATACCACCTTTACCGGGATAAGAGTTCCTCAGGGAGATAAAGCAAGGAACATGTTGCTTACCGATACCTCTCATACAATTGATATTGTAAGTCTTGATCCTGATGGCAATCTGTTATCCGGAAGAACTATCCAGATGGAATTGTACAAAATTGAATGGAGGTACTGGTGGGAAAAAGGAGAAGAAAACCTTTCTGCTTATCTGGACAACAACTACAAAAACCCGCTTAAAAAGGAAAAGGTCGTTACATCCAACGGAAGAGCCAAATGGCAGTTTAAGGTAGATTACCCGGAATGGGGAAGATTTTATATTCGTGCCAAGGATTTGCAGAGTGGCCATAGTACAGGAAAAATTGTCTTTATTGACTGGCCTGGATGGGCTGGCACTTCAAGAGAACGAAATCAGGGTGGTGCCGCTATCTTAAGCTTTTCTGCAGATAAAGAAAAATATAGTGTAGGCGAAACAGCCCGCCTTTCAATTCCCGGCAGTAGCGAAGGCAGAGCATTAATCAGTATAGAATCAGGCTCTAAGGTACTCCAAACCGAATGGATGGAGACCCAAAAGGGGAATAACACCTATGAGTTCAAAATTACGGAAGCAATGACTCCGAACATCTTTGTCAATGTAACGCTGATACAGCCACATGCTCAGACACGGAACGATTTGCCCATTCGTTTGTATGGAATCATTCCTCTAACAATTGAAAATCCTCAGACAATTCTGAATCCGGTCATAACGATGAGCGAAGAGTTGCGTCCGGAAGAAAACTTTACTGTTTCCATTAAAGAGCAAAACGGACAACCTATGGTTTATACGCTGGCAGTTGTTGACGAAGGACTGCTGGATCTAACGCGTTTTAAAACGCCTAATCCACATAACCATTTTTATGCTAAAGAAGCATTGGGCGTAAGCACTTGGGACATGTACGATTATGTAATTGGCGCCTTCGGAGACAGAATAGATAAGCTTCTCAGCATTGGTGGAGACGGAGAGTTGAAAGGCAGCGAAGGAAATAAAACCAACCGATTTAAACCGGTTGTCAAATTTATCGGACCATTCAAACTTTCAGGAGGCAGCTCTGCCTCTCATACGCTGTCAATGCCACAATATGTGGGCTCGGTAAAAGTGATGGTCGTTGCCGGCAATCCGGATGGTGCCTATGGAAAAGCCGAGAAAGCTGTTCCGGTCAGAAAGCCATTAATGGTACTGGCAACATTGCCAAGAGTGCTTGGACCAGAAGAGTCTGTGGCATTGCCTGTCAATGTGTTTGCTATGACAAACAACGTTCGAAATGTTACAGTTTCCATTAAGGCCAATAACATGTTTGAACCTTTAGCAGAAACTTCAAAAAGCATTACGTTTAATCAGCCTGGCGATGAAATTGTAAACTTCTATCTGAAAGCCAGGCCGGTAGCTGGGAAAGGCACTGTATCTGTAATGGCAGTAAGCGGAAAAGAGAAAGCTGAGTACAATGTAGACATCGAAATTCGAAACGGAAATACAGAGATAACCAGGGTATATGAGCAGGCCCTCTCCGCAAATGCCTCCTGGAACGAAAGCTTTACGCCATTTGGAATCGCAGGGACCAACAAGGCGACACTCGAAGTTTCTGTAATTCCTCCGATAAATCTTGGCAAACGTCTAAGATACCTTGTTAACTACCCTTATGGATGTTTAGAACAAACAACCTCTTCCGTATTCCCTCAGCTCTATGTGCTTGAACTAATGCAGCCAACCGAAGAACTGAAAAACATGGTAGAGAAAAACGTTAAGGCGGGAATACAACGTTTAAAACTGTTCCAGTTGCCTGACGGAGGCATGACCTATTGGCCAGGTCAGACACACTTTGATCCATGGGCTACTAACTATGCAGGACACTTCATGATAGAGGCGGAGAAAAAAGGCTATGCACTTCCTCCAGGGTTCCTTGACAACTGGAAAAAGAGCCAGAAGAAAGAAGCCCGTAACTGGAACGACGGATCCTACAATTCCGACCTGACGCAAGCATACAGACTTTACATACTCGCACTGGCTGGTGACGTAGAAATAGGTGCCATGAACAGGTTAAGAGAATCCAAAAACCTTTCTTCTGCTGCCAAATGGAGACTCGCTGCTGCTTACCATCTTGCAGGACAAACTGATGTAGCCAAAAACCTGGTCAGCACAGCATCTCTTACTCTAAAAGACTACAGAGAAATGGATAATACGTATGGATCGACACTGAGAGATAAAGCCATGATCCTTGAAGTATTGAGCATCATGAACATGAAAACCCAGGCGGCCCCTCTTGCAAAAGAGATCTCTGCAGTGTTGTCTTCCGATCAGTGGTTAAGCACACAGGAAACCGCTTATTGCCTGATGGCTATTACAAAATTTGCCAATGTCTCCACGCCTGGAACAAAAGTAAACTTTACATATTCCATCAATAATGGGAAGTCCGTTAATGCCATAACAGATATGAAGATCTCTGAAGTTGATCTGAAACCTAATGAAAAACCTTTCAGCCTTCAGGTTAAAAACAACAGTAATGGCATGGCATACGCCAGAGTATTGTTAACAGGCACACCAAGGCCTGGCATGGAAGAAGCTCAGGAAAATAATCTTAGCGTTTCTGTCCGATACTTATCTAAGGACGGAGAAGAAATTCAAGTAGACAAACTTGAACAGGGAACAGACTTCTATGCAGAAGTAACAATAGTCAATCCAGGTCTTAGAGGAGACTATAAGCAAATTGCATTAAAGCAAGTATTTGCATCTGGATGGGAAATCAATACTTCCCGTTTAGACAACTTTACTGAAAAGACCAAACAGGAAAAGAGAAAAAGGTATTATTATTACGAAGAGGACTATTCGGATGCAGAAGCAACAACAAGCTCTTCAGGACTTACACCTGCTGACGCTCCTACCTATAGAGACATCAGAGATGACAGGGTTTATACCTTCTTTGACATACGAGCAAAGGGGCAAAAGACCTTCCGTGTTATGCTGAACGCAGCTTATCTTGGCAAGTTCTATCTTCCTGCTACTTATGCAGAAGCAATGTACGATGGCTCCATCAATGCTACAGTACCAGGAAAATGGGTAGAAGTAGTAAAAGCCGGTGAAGGTATATCATTAAGATAAGAATCTGTTTTACATATGAAAAGGAGAAGCAAATTATATTTAAGTATATTTACGCTTCTCCTTTTTCTTTTTTTATTGTTTTGGTTTTCTCTTCCCTCACCACTTTTTAAAGATCCTACAAGCACAATACTTGAAGATTCCAAAGGAGAACTTCTGGCAGCCAAAATTGCGAGTGACGGTCAATGGCGGTTTCCTGAAAGTGACTCTGTACCTCAAAAATTTGCTTTATCCATTATCACGTTTGAGGACAAAAACTTTGAGAAGCATATTGGGATAGATGTTTTATCTACTGCCAATGCTGCATGGCAAAATATAAAAAGCGGAAAAGTAGTAAGAGGAGGAAGTACTATGACCATGCAGGTAATCAGGCTGAGCCGCAAAAATAAGCAAAGGACCTTCAGTGAAAAGCTTATAGAAATGATCCTGGCTTTACGACTAGAAATGTCCTTTTCGAAAAAGGAAATACTTAACCTGTATGCATCGCATGCGCCCTTTGGGGGTAATGTTGTTGGGCTTGAAGCAGCATCATGGAGGTACTTCAATGCTCCTTCCGGTCAGCTTTCGTGGGCAGAAGCAGCAACTCTTGCCATTTTACCCAACAGTCCCTCGCTTATCTTTCCCGGGAAAAATGAACAAAAACTACTAAAGAAACGCAACAGACTCCTTCAAAAACTGTTTGAAAAAGGACACCTGGATGAACTCTCCTACAAGCTGGCACTTCAGGAACCCTTGCCGGGCAAGCCTTATCCACTTCCAGTTATTGCTCCTCATCTGTTAGCATATGCGGAGAAAAAAGGCATGAAAGGGAAACGAATAACCAGCACAATCAATTTACATCTCCAAAAGTCCGTTAATAAAATACTTTCCTATCATCATGACAGGCTATCTGCCAACGGAGTATACAATGCAGCAGCGTTAATTCTTGATGTTAAAACCGGAAAAGTCCTTTCTTATGGAGGCAACATATTGAGTGACAATGTCGAAGATCATGGTTATAGCGTAGACATTATACAAGCCAGAAGAAGTACCGGCAGTATTCTAAAACCGCTATTGTTCGGCATGCTTTTAACAGAGGGGAAATTGCTGAACACCTCACTGGTTGCAGACATCCCTACAATTATCGGAGGATATGCGCCCAAGAATTACTTCCTCTCTTATGACGGCGCGGTAGCATTTAAACAATCGATTGCCCGATCCCTAAATGTCCCGGCAGTACGCATACTTCAGGAATATGGGGTTGAGAAATTTCATCATAATCTGAAGAAGCTTGGCATGACTACATTAAACAAACCGTATACTCACTACGGTCTTTCGCTCATCCTTGGCGGAGCAGAAGGGACTTTGTGGGATCTTGCCGGAATATACAGAAACATGGCCTCTTCACTGAATGAATACCATCTCAACCATAAATTCCGACTGAAAACGGACAAACCTTCCTTTTTACCCGGGCCGGAAAACCACAACTACTGTAGTGTATTTGACGCAGGATCTGTCTGGCTTACCTTTGAAGCAATGAACGAAGTTTCAAGACCCGAAGAAGATGCTTCCTGGAGAGACTTTAGTTCAGCCTACAAAATTGCATGGAAAACAGGCACCAGTTATGGCAACAGAGATGCCTGGGCTATTGGCTGCACCCCTCAGTATGTTGTTGCTGTATGGGCCGGGAATGCTGACGGAGAAGGCCGTCCAGACCTGACTGGTATTGGTTCTGCTGCTCCCATATTATTTGACATCTTCAAACACCTGAAATCACCTCACTGGTTTTTACAACCCTTTAATGACATGGCACAGGAAGAGGTCTGTCTCAAAAGCGGTTTTAAAGCAGGTGAAAATTGCGAAGAACGAATTACTCAATGGACACAAAAAGCCTCCTCACGCACTCCCCTTTGCCCATATCATAAACTTGTACACCTTGACCAATCCGAACGCTACAGGGTAACGGGAGACTGTGAATCTGTCAATAACATGCACACCAAAACGATGTTCATTCTTCCCCCGGCAATGGAATATTATTTTAAAAACAAAAACGCTTCTTATAAAGCATTGCCTCCATACAGAGAAGATTGCAGAGCTTTTATTACAGGACGTTCGTTTGCTATCCTCTATCCCACCTCCGGAAGCAAAATTTTTATTCCCATAGAAATAGATGAACGAAAAGGAAAGACCATTTTTGAAGTTGCTCACCGGGATCCGGGAAAAGAACTGTTCTGGTCTTTAGATGACATTTACATAGGGGCTACCCTAGATTATCATCAGCTCGCTGTCAGTCCTGAACCTGGCGTGCACTATCTGACAGTCACCGACGAAACAGGAGAAAGCAAGCGGGTTGTATTTGAGGTTATTGAGCGATGATTAAAGACTGAAATCTTAAGGCAGAAAAAAATCCCGCCCAATAAGGAACGGGACTAAGAAATTGGGAAATAATATATTTTAATCTAACTGCCTTTCAAAATCCATATTTCTTTTATAAACCCATTCAAACATTAATGGGAAAATAAGTAGGGTAAGTATTGTCGCAGTTATTAAGCCTCCAATCACCACTATCGCCAACGGCTTTTGAGTTTCTGATCCTATACCGGTTGATAAGGCTGCCGGCAAAAGTCCCAATGCAGCCATCAATGCTGTCATGACCACTGGCCGTATTCTCGACTTTACACCCTCTACCAGTGTATCCGCCAGTGACATCCCCTCTCTCAGGTTGTTCTTAAACACCGTTGTAAGTATAACACCGTTCTGAATACAGATTCCAAATAAAGCAATAAATCCAACCCCTGCAGAAATACTGAAATTGGTATTCGTGATGAGCAATGCCCAGATACCTCCAATCAGTGCAAAAGGCACATTCAATACTACCAGTACTGCATCCTTCAGATTTCCAAAGGTTACAAACAAAATCAGGAAGATAAGAAGAATACTTACCGGCACTACCTGAGCCAGGCGCTTGGTAGCCCTTACCTGGTTTTCAAACTCACCCTTCCACTCTATCTTCATTCCCTTCCCAAGCTTCACGGCATCCTGAACTTTATCCTGAGCTTCTTTAATAGTACTTCCCAGATCTCTGCCCCTAACGGAGAATTTCACCGCAATAAATCTGTGATTGCCCTCTCTGTACACAAATGCAGGTCCTGTCTCAGGACGAATGTCCGCCAGCTCTTTCAGCAACACCCTGTTGCCATCAATGGTAGGAATTGTAATATTGGCAATTTGCTCTTCCGTTTTTCTGTACTGAGGTAGATATCGTATCATAATATCAAACTTCTTCTCTCCTTCATACATCTTCGATGCAGCTTTTCCTCCAATCGCCATTTCTATAACACGCTGTGCATCTTCTGTTCTTACACCATAGATAGCCATCTTTTGCTGATTCAGTTCTATACGCATTTCGGGCTGACCGATCAATTGAATGATTCCGAGATCCTCAATACCCTGCACCCCCGATAAAATCTTATAAACCTGCTCAGCAAGTTCTTCCAGCCTCTCAAAATCATCTCCAAAAATCTTTACTGCCATAGAACCCTTTACACCGGAAACAGCCTCTTCCACGTTATCCATAATCGGTTGGGAGAAGTTAAAACTGATCCCCTGAAAAACCTCCAGCTTGTTTTTCATTTCAGTAATTAATTCATCCTTGCTTATTTTTCTTTTCCATTCTTCTTTGGGTTTCAAATCAACATGGAATTCTATATTAAAAAATCCTGTAGGATCTGTTCCATCGTTAGGTCTTCCCGTCTGACTCATTACTCCATTGACCTCATCAAATGACGCTATGGACTTTCTGATTTTATTCGTCATGGAAATAGACTCATTAAGTGATGCGCTCATTGGCATGCTGGCCCTGATATACACAGCGCCTTCATTTAGCTGAGGTAAAAATTCCGACCCCAGAAAGTTAAAAGAGAACAACCCTATTACAAGTGCGATAAGAGATGCAACAAAGCTTGTATTCTTATGCTTTAAAACATAGGTAAATGCCTTCGTTACAATTTTGTTTATAAATTCAACTACTACATTATGTTTCTCCTTCACATTTTTGTTTAAAAGGATGTGGCTTAAGACAGGCACCAGTGTAAGTGTATAGATCAACGCTCCCAGAAGTGCAAAGCCAAGTGTCCATGCCAGAGGAGAAAACATCTTTCCTTCTACCTTTTGAAAAGAGAATATTGGCAGCAATGCCGTGATAATAATCAACTTTGAAAAGAATATGGAAATTCCCAACTCTGCTCCTGTTGCCTTGATCCAACCCATCTTGGCAAGCCTGTTAAAACGTTCCATTCCATACTTTCTGGCTTTGTGATCGAGCATAACAAACAAGCCTTCTACCATCACCACTGCACCATCTATAATAATACCGAAGTCAATCGCTCCCATGGATAAGAGGTTTGCAGACATCCCTTTGATACGCATACACATAAATGCGAACAACAGGGCCAATGGAATGATAATGGAAACGATTACAGTGGTTCTCCAGTCGGCCATGAAAATAAACACAATTACCGTTACCAGAATTATTCCTTCAATAAGGTTTTTGGTTACTGTGGCTGTAGTAAAACCTATGAGGGTAGACCGGTCATAAAAAGGAACTATCTTTACATCCGAAGGAAGAATATAATCGTTCAGCTCGTCAATCTTCTTTTTAAGTCCTTCCAGCACGATACTTGGATTTTCTGCCTTGCGCATTATGACAATACCTTCCACAAGGTTTTCCATTGTATCTCTTGAAACATATCCCAGCTTTGGAAGATGATGCTCACGAACCTTTGCTATATTTTTTACAAATACAGGAGTACCATTAATATAATCGATAATAATGTTTTCAATATCTGAAATGTTCTTAAGCTGGCCCATCCCCCGTACCACATACGCCTGATCATTTTTTTCTATTACATCACCTCCAACATTCATGTTGCTTTTGGCAACCGCATCGTACACATCGAGGGCAGTAAGGTTATAATTTTTCAGCAAATCCGGATTGATACTTAATTCATAACTTTTCACCTCACCACCAAAGCTTACCACATCTGCGATACCATGAACTCCTTTTAAGTTTCTGTCAATGATCCAGTCCTGAATGGTTTTAAGTTCCCGTACATCTTTTGTTTTGCTATGAAGTGTATACCGGAATATCTCTCCTGTAGGACCATAAGGTGGCTGCATCTCCGGGTCTACTCCTTCCGGAAGATTCACGTTCATGAGACGGTTGATCGCATTTTGCCGGGCGGTAAAATCGTCAACATCATCATCAAAAATCATGGTTACAACTGAAAGTCCAAATAGAGAAATTGACCGTAAGCTTGTTTTACCAGGTACAGCGTTCATCTCCACCTCAATAGGTATGGTAATAAACTTTTCTACCTCTTCAGCACTTCTTCCCGGCCATTGGGTTATGATCTGAACTCTGGCGTTTGTTACATCAGGGAATGCTTCTATGGGGGTATTCAAATAGCTGAATATACCAGCTATAATTAACACTAAAGTTGCAAAAAATACAAAAAACTTATGCTTTAAGGAAAACCCTACTATAGTTCCAATAATCCGTTTCATAGATGTAATCGCAAATGGATAATCTTATATAAAGATCCGGGATGTACAAAATGCACCTTGTATCTAATCATTAAGTGCATTATATACCAACAGCTGATGATTGGAGATTATCCTTTCCCCTTCCTGTAGTCCGCTTTTAATGTAGGTTATGGAATTCAGGCGCTGCAGAATTTCGACCTCTCTGATTTCAATGGAACACTTATCTGTGTATACCAGTACAAAGTTTTTGTTCTTATCAAAAACTATACTTTCCGAAGGCACAGCCAGCGCAGTGTTATCACCATCTTCATACTTTACCATAACCTGTGCATACATTTCCGGTTTTAATTCATACTCCTTGTTGATCATCTTCACTCGTACCTTCATAACACGAGTACTAGGATCAAGCACGTTAAAAATTTTATCAATCTTTCCTTTAAATATTTTATCCGGATAAGGCAGCACTTTTATCTCCACATCATAACCCACCTTTATCTTGTTGATATCCATTTCATAAACATTGGCAATAACCCAGATCTCGTCCAGCCCGGAAATGGTAAAAAAGCTATTGGCATTTTCCGTTCTGAACTGCATATTTTCCGTAACATTTTTTTCAACGATGAACCCCGAAATAGGTGCCTTCATGGTATAGGTAGAGTTGCCCTGAACTCCATATATTCTGAAAACTTCTTTAATCCTCTTTAATTCACTTTCTGCCTTCTGCAGCTCCTTTCTATCCATCACCATTTCTTTTTCAGAAGCCAGCCCTGCTTTATACATATCCTCTGTAACAGAAAAGTTTTTCTGAGCGATGGAAAGATTGGACTCTGCCGAGATCAGCTGCTTTTCAAAGTCTGCAATCTCACTACTATTTATAACAGCCAGTGTCTGTCCCCTTTCCACGTAGTCGCCCAGCTCTACTTTGAGTGCTTCAATAACACCTCCCACTAAAGGGAATACCCTGACAACTTTATCTTCGTTCGCAGTTACCTTTCCCGAAAGAGTTAGTTCATTAGCCAGCTTTTGTTTCCTTACAGTATCAATCGATATAATACGACTCATAGTATCGCTCAGACAAAACGTTTCGTCGCGAACTTCGATATGCCTTTCTGAACAGCTAACCGCCAGCATAGCAGAGACGATTATTAAATATATTTTCTTCATATGAGATAGTATTAATATTTTATGATGGGCTTTCCTACAGAAAAGTTAAGCTCTTCAAATGCATTCATTCTATTAGTCTGTAGCTGGTTCATCTGTATTACAGAAGCTTTATAAGCCTGATAAAAATCTATAAATTCGATTAATGTTATATTCCTTTTTTCATAGTTGGACAGAATGCCTTCTATCAGCCTGTCAAACTCATCTGTAAACTTGCTGTCAAAATTTGCAAACAGGTTGTCGTATTCTATTGATCTGCCCAAAGCCCCTGCTACTTCTGCCTCTACTCTGTTTTCATATTCTTCGGTAAGTACTTTACTTCTTTCCAGCTTTCTTTTAGCGATTTCTATATTACCCTGATTTCTGTTTAACAATGGAAGGTCCATTTCAATTGAAACCGCATAATAATTGGGAATGTAGTTACCATTTCTGTCGTACACCCCACCTATTCTAAGATCCGGAACGGCAAGCGACTTCTGATAAGCAAGGTTTTGCTCTTCATATTTCTGAGAAGATCTGTATGCCAGTAAATCATGCCTGTGTACATAGGCAGTATCAATAAGCATTTGAAGGTTAATACCGCTTAGATTAAGACTGTCGATTTTATTATGATCTAATACAGGAGCGTAAAAAGAAGAGGATTTATCGTTGAAAAGGACATGCAGCGTTGTTTGTCTGGCTATGATCTGGGAAAGCAGCTCCTTGCTTTCATTTTCCATATTAAACAGAAACGCTTTAAGACGAATAACCTCTTTTAAGGGTATATTACCTTTCTCATACTGAGTCTGGTACAGGTGTACTGTATTCCTCATAGTCCTGATCTCATTTTCAAACATCAGATAGGATTGATGAAGGAAGTACAATTCAATAAGGTTGGTTCTTAATTCATACTTAAGGGTTCGGAGCAGATCAAAAAACTGGTATTCGGCAATTTCAGCACTTGTCTTTCCAAGGCTAATCCTTTTATTCCTCTTCCCTGCCAGCGTTATTAGCTGAGATGCCTGAAGAATAAATTCCCCATTTTGTGAAGCGTCAAAATATTTTTTAGTCTGTGGGTTGTAAATGTTTTGTTCATAATACACGGAAGGATTTTCCCACAAACGCGCCTGAATGATTTCAGCTTTTGCAGCTTCTATATCGTACTTAGAAGCTAGTAGTAAAAGATTATTTTCCAGGAATTTTTTATCCGCTTCTTCAACGGTAATCTTAATGGTATCAGAAAAAACCTGGTTTTGTCCAAAAACATTTGCACCAACTAATAGCTTTACGCCTACCAGAATGGTTAATATCCACTTCTTCATTATGAAATTATCCCCTTGTATTTTTACAAAAACAACGAATTACAGAGTTGCACCCATCCGTCGTCTTAATACAATTGTTCCGGTAAATAGTTAAATGCGGCAAGCCCGCCCTGCTTTAACAAAGTTCTCTCATACCTGTTAAAGGCCTATTAAAAGAGGATTAAAAGAATATTAAAGATTTAAAACCGGTAAATAAACGTAAAAAGTAGTTCCCTTCTCTGGTGTTGACCGAACATCGATTCTTCCTCTGTGGATTTTTATAATCTTTAAGGAAAGAGGAAGACCAATACCATGACCAGGGCGACTCCCTGCCTTTTCTGATCTGTAAAATGGTAAAAAAATATTTTTAATTTCCGACGCACTAATCCCCTCTCCTTTGTCTGTTATCGATATGCATGCTTCATATGCATTCGAAGTAACATCAACCACAACTTCTTTATTATCGGAAAACTTAATTGCATTTTCTATAAGATTCAACAATGCTGTTGAGAGCAGTTTTTCATTGCCAAATACCACCGGACTGTTAGCACCGGGATTATCCAGGATAACATTTAACAATGCTTCGGGTTTTCTTCTTAAAACCTCCTCTTTGGTTTTCCGGACAGCATCTATTAGATTCATATTTCCCATCAGCACCGAGTGCTCATCCACACCTGTCTGAGCCATTTCCAGGAGGTCATTGATAAGTTTGGTTAACTCTTTTGCTTCATCCAAAGAAGACCTTAAAATCTCTTTATACTCCTCTACCGTCCGGTCTTTCATTAGCGCCACGCTAATCTCTCCGGTAATGGTAGTGAGTGGAGTGCGCAATTCATGCGATGCGTTCGATACAAAAGTCTTCTGCAGCTCAAAAGCTGTTTCGATCCTTGTAAACATGGAATTGAACGTCACAGCAAGGTCAGCAATTTCATCTTTTCCGTTTCCTTCGTCAACCCTTAAATGGAGACTGGATGCCGATATTTTCTGCACCTGATTAACCACCCGCTGTATGGGCTTTAGCGCCTCCCGGGCAAAAATCTGACCTATAAAAAAGACCACAATCAGCGAGATGAAATATCCGATGGTAAGTACCGCTTTAAGATTGTTGAGCTTCTTATGTCCGTAAAAATCTACTGCACTGGCAACGATCAAAAAATCCCCCTGATTATCTGTATAAAAAATTCCTACAAGCTGCCGCATGCCATCTTCATAACTTGCAATTTCGCCATCCTGAATGGTACTTAACCACTCCCTATTTACACGATAATCAATACTATCGTCGATAAATACAAGATTATAGTCCTTGTCATAAATTCGAACAAACTCAGAGGGAAGAGATTTAAGATAATTGCGTCTTAATATTTTCAGAAGTCTTTCGTCTATCTCATCTACTTCAAGGTACATTCTTGCCGTATTTAATGCACGTTCGGCAAGACGGTCTTCAAACAAATTGTACCTGTTAAGGGCAGAAAGATGATAGACGGCCAAGCTGAATATCAGCAGTATCAATGCAACAATACCTGTAAACTTTAAAGTCAGTTTACTTCTGATCTTCATATTATTCCTCTACTTTTAAAACATAGCCCATCCCTACAAGGGTATGGATGAGTTTGGGAGAAAAGTCTTTGTCTATTTTTTTTCTCAAAAAGTTAATGTAAACATCAATAACATTTGTTCCTGTATCAAACGACACTTCCCAGACTTTTTCGGCAATGTCCACCCGGGAGATCACCCTTCCCTTGTTCTTCAAAAGGTATTCAAGTAAAGAAAATTCTTTGGCTGTTAGATCTATTTTTTTCCCTGACCTGGTGACCGTTTTGGTATCGGTATCCATTTCCAAATCCGCGATTTTATATTTGGTACCTGTAACATTGTGTAAAGAAGCCCTTCTCGAAAGCGCTCTTAGCCTTGCCAGCAGCTCAGGAAATTCAAATGGCTTGACCAGATAGTCATCCGCTCCTGCGTCCAGGCCTGTAACCTTATTTTCGGTCGTTCCCAATGCCGTAAGGAGCAAAATCGGTGCATGAACGTTGGCATCTCTAAGCTCCTTGCAAAGTTGTATGCCATTGATCTGAGGCAGGTTGACATCCAGAATAAACAATTCGTAAGAATTGGACAACGCCATCTGCTTTCCTGTATATCCGTCATAGGCAACAGTGACCTCATGCAATTGCTCTTCAAGCCCCTTTTTAATAAAGGACGCCACTTTTACTTCATCTTCAACCAAAAGTATTTTCATAAGTTCAAAAGAACAAGGCAGTACAATTGGTATAAATGTACTGCCTTTTTTTTATTAATGGTATTATTTTAAAGTTAAAAGCTTAAAGTTAAAAGTGATATCTCTTTAAAACCCAAAGAAATCATCTACATGCTATTTTCGATAATCAATCATTCCGAACTAAGACTATTACCTTTGCTGACAATTCCCCCCGAGTCTTGGTTAACAGAAATAATAGTAACAGGTTAAGTATCCTTACTTTAAACCTACAGCTTACTTAAGTCTTATTTGAGAGGAGCCACAGTAGTAACCGTCACAATAAAACTCAATCTTATACAAGCCTTTTGCACGTTTAGTATTGGCAAAATCGTAATGCATGTCCACTTTTATCCTTTCGTTGTCATAGTCGACTTTCTGCGAAACGCTATAAGGCAAAGTTACATTGCTGTCGGAGTTGTGAAAACTACCGGACTCAGATACCGGAGCAGGAAGTGTTTCTCCTGTCGGAGTAATAACCCTTGCATAAATTGTTTTTGTTCCTTTTTCGGCCACCTTATTTTCTATCAGATCGATGGAAAATGTAAGCCTGTCTACTTTTGCCGCACTGTTATTTTTTACAAGTTTTCCGGATTTTGCTTTTTTAAAACCCTGCGCAAGCACCTGGTCTACTTTTAACACTGAAGCTATTTCAACTTTCCTTTCCAGGTCTGCGTATCGCGCTGCCAGATCATCCAGTTTATCCAACAGGTCTTCATTTTCTTTTTTCAGTGCAACATTCTGACTGGTAAGAAGCCCCAGCCGCTCTTCCAGTTCTTTAATCCTGGAAAAATAGGCCGATTTAATTTCTTTAAGCTCTGCAACTTCTTTTTGAACCTTCCTAAGGGAAGCATTCTCCTTTATCAACTGACTGATTTTCCTGGACTTGCCGGCGATATCTTCCTTTGCAGAAGCCAGTAATCGATCCAGCTCTTTATTTCGCCCCTGCATGGAGGTTAGCTCTCCATTCACTTTTTCAAGTTCGCTTTTCAGCTTCTTCCCTAAGGTTTCAAGCGTTTCAATCTGTTGTACTTTTTCTGCATTTTCTGCTTTTAACTGTCCATTATCAACGTAAAGGACAGCACTCCCTGCAAGTAGCCCGGTCATAATAACGCCGGTACCAGCCATTGCAATCAATTGATTTTTTTTGTTTCTGTCTTCGCTTTGTGACATTTTCATAATACCCTGTATTTAATGTGTTTATAAAGAAAGTTTGAAGTTGTTAACGGTACAGAAAACTGTAACACATTCAAAATCAGTAAGGGTATATTCAAATAGTCCGCTTGCGTATTGTGGTCAAAGAAATTTTATATGATTTAAAACAAGGTTAAAAGTGCCTTAAAATGAGATTAAAAGAGCCATGGTAACAGTTTAAGATTTTTAACAGTTGTTTTAGTAAATGAATAATCCTATGAAAAGATTATTACTATTTATTTCAATACTTGTGACAGCTCAGGTTAGTTGGGCACAAGCTATTGAAAGGACCAAGAAAACGAATCTGGAATTTTATTATTGCGACCCCAATCATGTTAGTTATGATCCGTGTACCGTAGAAACAGAGGAGTTTTTCATGTTCAGAACCAAAGACCTGGGATGTGTAGTAAATAAAAAAGTGGAGAAAGCCTTAGAAAAAAGTAATAGGAAAACTGACAAAAAGCTGAAAAAAATGTTTGGAAGTAATTGGAGACAACGGTTTAATGCAAAAGTAGATGAATGTAGAAAAGGCAAAAGTTCTTAACTTTTGCCCTTTCCTCTTTCAACCAGGACCTGATCCTTTTTAACTTTAAACTCCCTCATACAGGCAGATCGTGACCATGGTCTGATAATCAATCGTGTAGCCCTGTCAAAGGTAAAATAATTCCAAATCCAGTTTATAAAGGTTGTTACTTTATTTCTGAAACCAATCAGGAACAGCAGGTGCACAAACATCCAAACAAACCAGGCTGATATCCCTGAAAACTTAACATTTTTCAGGTCGACTACAGCCCTGTTTCTTCCTACTGTAGCCATACTTCCTTTATCATTGTATTGAAATGGTTTCAGTGCTTCACCCTTTACCAGAGCATTCAGGTTAGTCGCAGCCAGCTTGCCTTGCTGAATAGCCACCTGAGCCAGCATGGGATAGCCTTTCGGTCTATTTTCGCTGATCATTAATGCGACATCACCGATGGCGAATATATTCTCATAACCTTTTATCCTGTTATAGGCATCAACACTATAGCGGCCGCCTTTAACAACCTCAGGATTTAAGCCCTCAAGACTATTTCCCGTAACTCCTGCCGCCCATATAACTGTTTCCGACAATATTTCCGATCCATCCTGAAGCTTCACTTTAAATCCATCAAAGGATTTTACGGCCGTGTTTAAATGAACCTTAATACCCAGCTCTTTTAAATACTTCAGCGCTTTTTCTCCAGCATTGTCAGACATGCCAAATAACAGTCTGGGCCCTGCCTCTACCAGATGAATGGACATTTGTGAGAAATCTATTTCCGGAATATCTTTGGGCAAAACATACTTTCTTAATTCCGAAAGAGCACCCGCCAACTCCACTCCTGTAGGGCCACCTCCTACAACTACGATATCCACGAGACTTTTAAATTCTTTAGGATCGTCGGCCAACAAAGCCTTTTCGTAATTCTGAAGGATTTTACTCCTAAGGTCGAGCGCCTCTGAGACTTTTTTCATGGGCATGGCAAGTGTCTCAAAATCCTCCATACCATAATAGTTTGTTTTGGAACCGGTAGCAATGACCAGGAAATCGTATGTTAAATGCCCAATGGAGGTTTCAATACAATTCCTGGCAGGATGCACCTTTTCTACTTCCGCAAGTCTGAAATAAAAATCGTTATATCCTTTAAACACCTTTCGTAAAGGCGAGGCTATAGAGTCTGGCTCCAGGCCTGCTGTAGCCACCTGGTACAACAATGGCTGAAAGGTGTGATAATTATGCCTGTCCAGTAGAACAATCTGAAACTGCCCTGAATTCCTTAATTCCTTTATAAGCTCAATTCCTCCAAACCCGCCTCCGATTACCACCAGTCTGGGTTTAGGTGAATTGGGTATGTTCATATACCGAATCCTTTTATCAGAAGGATCGCCCTTACCTTTCTCTGCCTGTTGAATAAAGTCCATATCGTAATGCCATTTTCTTTAAGAAGAACCGTATGAAAATGGCTTATGTTCCTTCAGACTGCCAGGCTTCAAAAAAAGAGAGGAACTATTTAAGTTCCTCCTTTAAAAATTTTGCAGTATAACTTCTCTTATCTTTTGCCACCTCTTCAGGAGTACCCTGTACCAGAATTTGTCCGCCACCGGCGCCGCCCTCAGGACCAAGGTCAATGATGTGATCCGCCACCTTAATAACGTCAAGGTTATGCTCAATAATCAGAACGGTATTTCCTTTGTCTGCAAGCTTGTTCAGGACATCCAGCAAATGTCTTATATCTTCAAAATGAAGCCCTGTAGTGGGCTCATCCAGAATGTATAAGGTTTTACCTGTATCTTTTTTTGAAAGCTCCGTTGCCAGCTTTACTCTTTGCGCTTCTCCTCCGGACAAGGTTGTAGCATGCTGCCCAAGTGTAATGTATCCTAATCCTACATCAAAGAGTGTTTTAACCTTTCTGTGAATCTTAGGGATGCTTTCAAAAAACTCTGTTGCCTGTTCTACTGTCATTTCCAGAACATCTGCAATCGATTTGCCCTTGTAGCGGACCTCCAGCGTTTCCCTGTTGTACCGCTTTCCCTTACAAGTCTCACAGAAAACATGAACATCGGGCAGAAAATCCATTTCAATTACTTTTAATCCTGCTCCCTCGCAGGTTTCACAACGTCCTCCCTTTACATTAAAAGAAAAACGACCCGGCTTGTACCCTCTGATTTTAGCCTCAGGGAGCTGGGAGAAAAGATTTCTGATCTCGGTAAAAACTTCTGTATACGTTGCAGGGTTGGATCTTGGAGTTCGTCCTATCGGAGACTGGTCTACTTCAATCACCTTATCGAGATGCTCCAGTCCTTCCACCTTTTTGTAGGACAGAGGCTCTCTTCTGGATTTATAAAAATGCCTGTTAAGTATCGGAAATAATGTATCGTGAATCAAAGATGATTTACCACTTCCTGAAACACCCGTGATGCAAATCATTTTTCCCAACGGAAGTTCCAGATCTACATTTTTAAGATTATTTCCTTTTGCTCCCAATACCTTCAGGTAATTTCCTGAACCCTCTCTTCTCTCGGAAGGGACTTCAATTTTCAGTTTTCCTTTCAGATATTTGGCTGTTAAGCTATCCTTTTTAAGAAATTCCGCCGGTGTTCCGGACGCTACCACACTTCCGCCGTGACGACCAGCTCCGGGCCCTATGTCCAGGATGTAATCGCATTCCAGCATCATATCTTTGTCATGCTCTACTACAAGCACTGAGTTTCCAATATCCCTGAGGTTCTTTAAAGCACTTATCAGCTTTACATTATCCCGCTGGTGCAGACCGATGCTTGGCTCATCAAGAATATAAAGCACGCCTACAAGCTGCGTACCTATCTGGGTGGCAAGTCTTATCCTTTGTGATTCTCCTCCGGAAAGGGTTTTCATGGGGCGGTCCAGCATGAGATAGTCCAGCCCCACATCTAGAAGAAAACCGATTCTCTTCTTTATTTCCTTTACTACCTCTTCCGCTATCTGCCGTTGTCTGCTGGTAAGTTTTTTATCAAGATTCGTAAACCACGTATTCAGTGTGGCAATGTCCATTCTTGCAAGCTCTGAAATATTCTTACCATTGATCTTAAAGTGCAAAGATTCCTTTTTCAGCCTTGCACCCTGGCATTCCGGACAAACATTCACAGTGGTATAATCGCTCAGCCAGTCCTGAGTCTTTTCAGACCCATACTCCTGCTGTTGCTTCATAAAGTTGATGATACCATCAAACTTAAAATTGTACACGTTACCTGATGAAGCTCTCATTCTGACTGCTTCGTCGGTTCCGTATAGGATAACATCCAAAACCTCCCTTGGAATTTTTGCCACCGGAGTACTTACATTCAACTGGTATTTTTTCAGAATGGCTTCTATCTGTTTGAAAATCCAGATATCCCGGTATTCGCCCAGGGGCTCAATGGCGCCTCTGCTTATGCTAAGAGAAGGGTCAGGAATAACAGCCTCCTCCGTAATTTCTTCAGTCTGCCCAAGCCCATTACATACAGGGCATGCGCCATAGGGACTGTTAAAAGAAAACATATTGGGAGCAGGTTCATCGTACGAGATTCCTGACTCCGGATCCATTAAATACTTGGAGTAAAATTTAGGCTGGGCATTTTTGGTTTCCTGCAACAGCATGATAATACCCTTACCATGCGTCATAGCTGTTTTAACAGACTGAGAAATTCTATACCGGTCTTCTTCCCGCACAATTACCCTGTCGACCAGAATCTCAATATCGTGTATTTTATAGCGGTCTACCTGCATCTTCGGGACAAGCTCCATGAGTTCACCATCCACTCTGACTTTCGTGAAGCCCATTTTTCTTATTTCCTGAAAAAGTTCCCTGTAATGTCCTTTTCTTCCCTTGACCACTGGTGCGAGAATATTCAGCTTCTGTCCATTAAAGTTATCCAGGATATGCTGCAGAATCTGATCTTCCGACTGACGCACCATTTTATTGCCTGTTACGTAGGAATAAGCGTCTGAAGCTCTGGCAAAGAGCAGACGCATAAAATCATAGATTTCTGTAACAGTACCAACAGTAGACCTGGGATTTTTGGAAGTTGTCTTTTGCTCAATGGAGATAACAGGACTCAGACCATTAATCTTATCGACTTCCGGTCGTTCCATATCACCGATAAATGACCTTGCGTAGGTTGAAAAGCTTTCCATGTACCTTCTCTGGCCTTCAGCATAGATCGTATCAAATGCAAGACTCGATTTTCCGCTTCCGCTTATACCGGTAATGACCACCAGTTTATTTCTCGGAATGGAAAGATCTATGTTTTTCAGATTGTGTTCTCTTGCACCAAAAACTTCTATGAATTCAAATCCCGTAGAATCTGTAAAAGTTGTTTCTTTAGATTTTTTCACTTCGTTCACTTGCTCCTCTGGCATAACAATTTCTGTAAGGCAAGGTTCACCTGCCTCAATTGCAAGTTAAAAGGAAAAAAGCAAAACCGGATTCTCTTACAGGGATTTTTTATACGCATCGGGCTCAAACTCCCCGATTGGCGCTCCGTTCATAATTTTACTAAGCTTGTCAACTTCTTTTTCAGGAATTAGCAGTTTATTACTATCTATCGGAGGTTTCAGCGCTATACGGGTGTTTTCCAAAGGAATTATAACTTCAAAATTCATCTTTTTGTCACTGACGGTCAGTGTATTACCAAGAATCCAAGGGTTAAACTCCTTTAAGGTAACCAAATCGATTTTATGTGAATGGGCAAATTTGTCAAGATCGGTAATAGTGGTATCCACTTTGACAAGTTTCATTTTAGGTCTTTGCTTGCGCAAAACTGTTATACCATACTTCGCAGGATGGTTTAAGAGGTCCTTCATAACCAAAATGCGAAACAAATAGCGGGACGTTTCATCATTCAGCGCCAGATCATAATAAGAGTTAACGCTCTGGTTATTGTAAGCTCTCTGCAGCCCCCCCACGCCTCTGTTATACGAAGCCGCTACGGAAGTCCAGTTGCCAAATACTTTATAGGATCTTTTAAAGAATTTACAGGCCGCTTTGGTGGCTCTGAAAGGATGATAACGCTCATCCACTTCATCGTTCACAATAAGGCCCAGTTCAAGCGCAGTAGGAGTAGTAAGTTGCCAGAAACCTGCAGCACCTTTGTGAGATACTGAATTGCTCAGGTTACTTTCAGCAACAGCAAGGTATTTAAAATCCTCATGAAGACCATGCGCCTGAATAATTTTAGTGATTTCAGGCAACCATATCCTTACATTTCTGAACAATAGCCTTGTGCTTGAATTGCTTTGTGTATTGAGCTTTAGTTCCCTGTAATACTTAAGATATGCTTCAGGAGACTTAAAATGGACTTCCTCTCCGGCAAAAGTCATATCTTCTGGTATTTTCTTAATTTTTCGCTGATGCCGCAGCTGGTCTTCCGGTATATATTCAGGTTTAATACTAATACTGCCATAAAACCTGAATCCTGAAATACATACCAGTATACCCGTTAATCCTATTGTTAAGCTTTTATTCAATGATCAGAAGTTTGGTTGCAACAGATATTTAGAATAGAAATCATCTATAGCCTTCACTGCCTCTGAAGGAGAATCAACAATCGTTACAAGGCTTAAATCTTTGGCCTCAATACATGTTTCCTTGCTGTACATTATTTGTTCAATCCATTCCATCAACCCTTTCCAGAACGTTCTGCCGACAAGTACAATCGGGAATCTTCCGATTTTCCTGGTCTGGATTAAGGTGAGGGCTTCAAATAATTCGTCCAGTGTTCCAAAGCCACCAGGCATTACAATGAAGCCCTGCGCATACTTCACAAACATTACTTTTCTAACAAAGAAGTGCTCAAAGTTAAGAATCTTATCACGATCTATATACACATTGTGAAATTGCTCATGCGGAAGCTGAATATTAAGCCCTACAGATTTTCCACCCTCCATGTGTGCTCCTTTGTTAGCAGCCTCCATAATACCCGGTCCCCCTCCTGTGATCACACCATATCCATGCCGGACCAGTTTGGCAGCTATTTCCACTGTCATCTGATAGTATGGATTATCCTGCTTGGTACGAGCAGACCCGAATATGGAAACACAAGGTCCAATCTTCGCCAGCTTTTCAAATCCTTCTACAAATTCCGCCATGACTTTGAATACAGCCCATGAATCGGCACTTTTTATTTCATTCCAGTCTCGTTCTTTAAACGCCTTTCTGATTTTATTTTCTTCATCCGCTCTTTGTTGCTCTTCATTCACAATTTTCAAGTTATTGGAAGGAGTAGTCGGATTTGTATTTTGATTGGGCTCTCCAGAAAAATCATCTGATTTTAAAGGATTAGGTGATCTGTAGTCGTCCATAAATTTAAAAAATTTTGTTCCTACCTCTAAATATATCTACCTTCATTAAACGGATTTATAGATCTGGTTGTTTTTAAAACAATCCTCATATTTTGTCCCACCCTTTAAAACCAGCAGATATATAAGGATTTACCCTTTGACATTTAAGTCAAAAGATCCTGTAAAGCTGGCTTTAGTTCTTTGTATCGGAATTGAAAACCGGTATTTAATATCTTTTCTTCGGATATATTGTTTCCTCCCAGCAGCATTTCAGCACGGTCGCTACCTAACATCATTTTAAGCACCAGAGAAGGAACGGCAGGAAGCAATGGTTTGCCAAGTATTTCTGCTACTTCTTTCATCACTTCACGATTAGTATCAGGATGAACACCTGCAGCATTGTAAACTCCACTCATGGTCTCATCTTCAATAGCCTTGACATACATATTACATAAGTCGTCTATATGGATCCATGAAATAAGCTGTTTCCCGCTGCCCACCGGGGCTCCAATGTTGTTGCTTACCGTTTTTACCAGTTGTTTCAGCGCACCTCCGTGCTTACTTAAAACAATTCCTGTCCTCAGCTTTACAGTTCTGATGCCTAGTGCAGCGGCCTTATCTGCTGCCGCCTCCCACTCTTCAACAACCTTTGCCAGAAAGTCCTTTCCTTTAGGAGATGTTTCCACTATTGTTTTATCTCCTGTATCTGCACCATAGTAACCGATGGCGGATGCAGAAATAAATGCTTTTAACGAACGATTAAGCCTTTTTAACGTATCTGTAAGCAGTTCTGCAGACTTTACACGACTATCAATAATTTCTTTTTTTACCTCTTTTGTCCATTTATGCTCAAAAACATTCGATCCGGCCAAATGCACAATATAATCGGCAAATTTTATGGCATTATCGTCAATGGCACCAGTCTTAATATCCCATACAAATGTCTTAATATCACCATTTTGTGTAGATCTGCTCAAATAAGCAACCTCATACCCCCTTTCTTTGAGAATTTCAGTTAACCTTGTACCTACAATTCCCGTACCACCCGTTATTAATACCTTTCCTTCCATCCCTGTAAGTTTAAATAGACTGGAATAAGACATAATCCTTTGATTAAATAATTTATAGAAATTAATATTGTTTAGCAATTAATATTTTAACTAAAAATCATATGCAAAAAATAGTATTTACATTACTCTTATTTGTTGCTTCCCAATTTGCTGTAGCTCAAAAAGTAAAAGTAAATGAATCCACTGAAACCATTGATAAGCTGGAAAGGTCCGGTCTTTTTGTCGTAATAGACCTAGATCATAAAATGATAGACAAGATGTGGGAAAAGCAGTTAAAGAGTTATGGAAAAACCGAAAGCTCTAAAGGAACCTATACACTTCCTGTTGCAAATGTTTCTGCCATCTCTTCCAACCCTGTAAAAATAGTATCTAAGGTAGAAGGTTCAGGAAAAGGAACGAAAATATGGTGGACCATTGACATGGGGACATCACATGTAACCAAAGAATCTAATCCAAGCGCCTACAAAGCCGCAGAAAAGATCTTATATGAGTTTGCTCTGGAATGCTATAGGGCTGATATCAACAACCAGATCAAAGATGCAGAAAAAGCGTTGAATACCTCAGTCAAAAACCAGGAAAAGAAAGTAAAAGAAGGTGAAAATCTTTTACGCGATATTGACAAAAACAAACAGGAAAAGATAAACCTTGAACAAAAACTAAAAGACAATGCAGCGGAACTTGAAAGACTGAAAAAAGACGTTGAACAAAACAAGCTTGATCAGGCTGCTGCTGCCAGTGACGTCGAGAAAATGAAAAAAGCTTTAGACGTGGTAAAATCAAAGCTGGATGAATTGAAATAAACCACTAATGTGATTAGTGATAAAAAAAGAAGAGGCTGTTCATTGGTTAAAACAGCCTCTTCTTTTTAATGACATTAAGGATTCTCTCAACCTTTTTCACTTCTATTAAGAACATCCTATCGTTAGACCTTTCCAATTGTTACCTTTCTTAATATAGACTCAATAATGTGTCTTGTCGTGACACCATCTGCTTCCGCTTCATAATTAAGAATGATCCTGTGGTTTAGAACATCGTATGCAACAGACTTTACATCTTCCGGCAATACATAGTCTCTCTGATTGGAAAAAGCAATAAACTTGGAAGCAAGATTCAAATTGATACTCGCTCTAGTAGAGGCTCCGTATTGAATGTATTCTGCTTCATCATTCAAGCCATACTCTCTTGGCCTGCGGCTTGCAAACACAAGCTCGATAATATATTTTTCAAGGCTTTCAGACATGTTGACCTTATTGATCTCATTTCTGATCAATGCAATATCTTCCTTATCCAGAATGGTTTTCGGCTCATACCGGAAGTTCATATTGGACATACGCCGCATTACTTCCAGCTCCGAATCTTTATCAAGATAATCAACATGTACTTTCATCATGAAACGATCCATCTGCGCTTCCGGCAAAGGATACGTACCTTCCTGATCTACGGGATTCTGTGTGGCAAGTACCAGAAATGGGCTATCCAGTTTAAATGTTGTTTCACCGATTGTTACCTGCTTTTCCTGCATGGACTCAAGCAAAGCAGCCTGCACCTTTGCCGGAGACCTGTTTACCTCATCTGCAAGGATTAGGTTTGCAAAAATCGGCCCCTTCTTCACTTCAAAATCTCCCTTCACCTGATTGTAGATCATCGTACCAATAAGATCTGCAGGAAGCAGATCAGGAGTAAACTGAATCCGGTTAAACTCTAGATGCAATACTTTGGCCAGGGTATTTACCATCAATGTTTTGGCAAGTCCAGGAACACCTTCCAGCAAAATATGACCATTGGTAAACAACCCCAACAGAAGACGATTCAGCATATAATCCTGGCCTATCACGACCTTTCCTACCTCCTCCTTAACTTGTCTGAGTTTTGCATACAACAACTCGGTTCGTTCTTTATCTGTAATCTCTGCCATCAGCCCAATAATATTAAATTCGATTTAAGGTACATCTTTTGCCACGATGCAACTTACCACTTTTTAAATATAAAGAAAACTGCCAGGATGAGCAATCCGAAGCCCACCACGTAATTCCATGCCAGCTTGTCTGATTTAAACACAAGTATGGCAAATGCTGTAAACACTGTTAAAGAAACCGCTTCCTGTATTACTTTTAATTCAAACAATGAAAACGGACCTCCATTTTCTTCAAAACCAATACGGTTGGCAGGCACCTGAAAACAGTATTCAAAAAAAGCCATTCCCCAACTGATCAGGATGACACCAAATAATCCCATTTTACCAAACCAGGGAAGTTTCTTAAAAAACAAATGACCATACCAGGCCAGTGTCATAAAGGCATTGGAAAGTATCAACAGACCTATCGCAAGAATTCCTTTCATAAATATTTTGAATTTAACTTTTACAAGTTTAAAGATCTTTATCATCAAAATGAAAAAGTTTTTGGGGGACACAATATCCCCAGGGAAAATCGTTGATGTTACCCATAAAAAACTAATTGATACTCTGTAGTAAAAGAGTGGCGTTGCAGCGATAGTACTTTATAATTACTTTTATACTTTTACAGATTAAAAAAAATCCTTTTAAAGGACATCTTCTAACAGGCATGAATAGATTTACGCACCTCCCATACATACTATTGTTCATAACATTACCCGTCTGGATTTTACTTGGTTGTGAAGGAGAACGAAGACAAAAAGAGCTGTTTATACCTACCCCTAAACAAATCAAACATATCCATAACTATTACAAAGAAGGCGAACGGTTTAAATATAATGCCAGCTACGGACTTATCAGTGCCGGAACGTTAGTGATCGAGAACAACAACACACTTCAATGGGCTGGAACCACTCCCTGCTACAGTGTAAAAGCAAACTGCAGACTAAAAGGGCCTGCAGGATGGATGGCAAGCCTTGACGACACCTGGGAAACCTGCGTAGATACCTCCACCCTGCTTCCCGTTAAATTTTCCAGACATCTTCAGGAAAACAAATACCGAAAAGATGAATATTCCATTTTTGACAGAACAGAAAACAAAATAGTTGTCACAGATACCACCAAAAAGGAGCATATCAAAACGCATACTTATGATATTACTTCTGATATGGAAGATATGATAAGCGCATTGTATCTGCTCAGAAATGCAAATTTCAATTCGATGGCCATTGGAGATACTCTGATAATAGATGTATTTCTGGATGAAAGTGCCTTCAACATCAAGGTGAAATACCTTGGAACTGAAAAAATCAAAAGCATATTCGGCAAAGGCACTGCGTTTAAAATTGCCCCGATCCTTCCTCCTAACAGCCTCTTAAGTGGGGAACTGCCTGTAAAAGCATGGATTACAAACGACGACAGAAGAATTCTTTTAAAAGTAAATGCCAATGTTCTGCTAGGCTCGCTTAACCTTGAGCTGCAGGAATACTCTAAAAAATAAGTTATTCCTTTACTACCAGTGTATCGGCGAAATAATCGCCCAGTCGTTGATTATCATCGGTCGTGATCAGCAGATATCCTTCTATTGCGAAAAACAATAACGTAACAGATCCGGCGACATAAAACCAGGAACCCGGATTGATATTGAGAAGAGCAGTAAAAAAAACAAAGTTTCGCTTCAATGCAGTCCGGATACTGATCCGGGAGGAATTATTTTTTAGTACCTCTATTTTAAAAACTTTTTTTCCTAAAGATTTATACCCCAGAAAAGGAAAATTGTCTCTGAACAGCAAATACAGAGTACTTGCCACTGCTGCTATAAAACCCGGGAATACTACATAAAACAGGGCATAAAGGACTCCTGCGACAATATAGTCAATAATTAATGCAAGAATCCTTTCTACAGGCGATGCAAGGGTATAATTATCAATAACGGTAATAGGCTCTTTCTCCATGATGAAGAAATAACCTGCCTGCATCAAATAAGTTTTGCATGGGTCAGCAGCCAGCGGTTTGGAATTTCCCCGTTATTAGCTGCCTGATAATCGGCATAACTGCAAGGAACAATGGAATTTCTGGCCAGTTTACTTTTACCAGAAGGATAGGGTACTTCAAGCCACCATTTTTCAGACTTCTCATTTTTGTAAAAAACAAGCTTATGGGGCTCTTCCTGAAGCGATACGATGTATTTGGTAAAGTTAGGGCTGGTTACATCCTTGTCTTCCTGACGATGATAAAAGCCTTCAACAAAATACCAGATCATGGTTGCAATCACTCCGGCAGTCTGCCCTCTGAAATCCAACTCAGGATTGTATTCATAAATACCAAAAGAGCTGAGTCGGGAGCTTAGGCCTGCGTACCAGCAAATCTGACATGCCTCTTCTCCTGTTAATCCAAAGGGCTGTGCATTGACGTTTCCGGGAGCATCAACCTGTTTGATGGCCGTAATGTCAAAGCTTATCATGTCGGCATTTCTTACGATCGGCTCTACATCTTCCAGACTTTCACGCAATTGTCCTAGTCTTCTGGTTTCAAAATAAAGCTTTTCCAGCACATTGATCGTTTCGGGATCTACGAGGTAAGACTGATGAGCCAGCTGACTGTAGTGAAAAATGATATTAGGCTCGTTGACAAGAATTTTATGGATATGGTGACGGCTCATATCTTCCCTGGCCGCAGCCATGTCCACAAATGCATCAACGTTCAGCATATTGATTACCTTGCCGGAAGATTCATATCCAAGAAACTGCCCATAATCAAGGTCATGTGTCCCTCCGAATAAAACCGGAATGGTATTGTGCTGCATTAACACCTCACATACCTCCTTAACTCTCAGGTAGCTTTCTTCAAGATTTACTCCGCAACGGAGGTTTCCCAGGTCAACAATTTTATACGCCCCACTGCCTTTTTTCAGGTTGTACAACTTCTTCCGGATTTCATCCGGGGCATTTTGAAGGTTGTTGTTTGTCGTACTTCCCCTGTCTTCCACCAGACCAATAAAGGCTATATCTGCTTCTTTCCAGTCGGGGAAATCTTCACTGTAAGCTTTTATGTTGTTGACCAATAGGGTAGAGTCTGTAGAAAGATTTTCTAAAGGCTCTTTAATGCTATCAAAAAAGATTCTGAGATTCATGCAATAATGAAGATGATCAAAAATAGCAAAAACCCCTTTAAAAGTGAAATCAATAATTTTTTGAAAAATTTTTAAAAAAATTTTCGAAATGCTATTGACTTATTAAAATCATCTATTACCTTTGCAGTCCCAATCAGGAAATAATAGGCGGGAATAGCTCAGTTGGTAGAGCACGACCTTGCCAAGGTCGGGGTCGCGAGTTCGAGTCTCGTTTCCCGCTCATATAAAACCCCGTTATGCGGGGTTGTTTGTTAAATAGGGGTTGATTATTTAAATCAACAACTTCCACCAAAAAAATTTGCCGGGGTGGTGGAATTGGTAGACACGCAAGACTTAAAATCTTGTGTCCGCTTAGGACGTGCGGGTTCAAGTCCCGCCCCTGGTACCAAAAGCTCGAAGATAACATCTTCGGGCTTTTTTTATGACCTTAGATGGGATCAATGGATCAATCGGAAAATCTGGGGGGAGCTATAATTATTGGATCAATCGGAAAATCTGGGATCAATCGGAAAATCTGGGGGGAGCTATAATTATTTCAAGCATAGATATTAGCGAGTCTGTAAAGAAAAAACGTTACATTTCTCACTCCTCTAAA
>Ga0207868_1000074_pt1 | contig 132058 bp, 118 predicted proteins | sample Passage237B_FD_187370 | JGI IMG/M metagenome (GOLD analysis project Ga0207868, IMG submission 187370) | Cellulose adapted compost microbial communities from Newby Island Compost Facility, Milpitas, CA, USA - Passage2 37B (SPAdes) (version 3) ...
GACCCGCCTGCGCGGCGCGCGGCTGGGCGCCGGCCTGACGACCGTGCCGCCCGCACCCGTGCGCGACCCGCTGCAGGTCGTCATGGTCGACCCGCAGGTGCCCGAGCGCAAGCGGTTCTGCCCGTCGTGCGGCGCGCCCGTGGGGCGCGAGCGCGACGGCGTGCCGGGGCGCACCAAGGGCTTCTGCCCGCAGTGCGGGTCGGCGTTCGACTTCGACCCGCGGCTGCACCCCGGCGACCTCGTCGGCGGGCAGTACGAGGTCGTGGGCTGCCTCGCGCACGGCGGCCTCGGGTGGATCTACCTCGCGCGCGACCAGAACGTGTCCGGGCGCTGGGTGGTGCTCAAGGGCCTGCTCAACGCGGGCGACGCGGACGCGTACGCGGCGGCGATCGCGGAGCGGCAGTTCCTCGCCGAGGTCGAGCACCCGCTGATCGTCGAGATCTACAACTTCGTCATGCACGACGGCGCCGGCTACACCGTCATGGAGTACGTCGGCGGCACGTCGCTCAAGGAGATGCTGACGGAGCGCCGCGAGGCGAACGGCGGGGTGAACGACCCGCTGCCGGTGGCGCACGCGATCGCGCTGGTCCTCGAGGTGCTGCCGGCGTTCGCGTACCTGCACGACGTCGGGCTGCTGTACTGCGACTTCAAGCCCGACAACGTGATCCAGCAGGGCGACGCGGTCAAGCTGATCGACCTGGGCGGCGTGCGGCGCGTCGACGACCTCGACTCGGCGATCTTCGGGACGGTCGGCTACCAGGCGCCCGAGGTGCCGGAGGTCGGCCCGTCGGTGGCGTCGGACGTCTACACGATCGGCCGGACCCTGGTGTCCCTCGTCATCGACTTCCGGGGCAACACGACGACGTACGCGGCGGCACTGCCCGCGGTCGAGGACACCCCGGTGTTCCAGGCGTACGACTCGTTCTACCGGCTCGTGGCGAAGGCGTGCGCGCCCGACCCGTCGGACCGGTTCGCGACGGTCGACGAGCTGCGCACGCAGCTGCTCGGCGTGCTGCGCGAGGTCGTCGCGGCGGACCGCGGCCCGGGCCACCCGGCGCTGCACTCGGCGGCGTCGGTGCTGTTCGAGTCGCCGACGACGGACGGTGCGCACGCGCCGCTGCGCTGGGACGAGCTACCGGCGCTCAAGGTCGACACGTCGGACCCGGCGGCGTCCTGGCTCGCCGGTGTGAGTGTGTCCGACCCGGACCAGCGCATCGAGGCGCTCGCCGCCGCCCCCGACGACACCGTCGAGGTGCGGCTCGCCCGCGCGCGGGCGGGCATCGAGGCGGGGCGGCCCGAGGTCGTGCGCACGGCGTTGTCGCAGGTGCTCGACACCGACCCGTGGGAGTGGAGGGCCGTGTGGCTCGACGGCCTCGCCCAGCTCGCCGCGGGCGACCCGGTCGCGGCCCGCGCGTCGTTCAACGCGGTGTACGGCCAGGTGCCGGGCGAGCTCGCGCCGAAGCTCGCGCTCGCCGTCGCGTGCGAGCAGTCCGACGAGCCGGAGATCGCCGAGCAGCTCTACGTCATCTGCGCCCGCTCGGACGCCAACTACACGGCGGCCTCCGCGTTCGGCCTGGCCCGGATCCGACGCGCGGCGGGCGAGCTCGACGGCGCGCTGGCCGCGCTCGACCTGGTCACGCCGACCCGCAGCTCGTTCGCCGAGGCGCGCGTCCAGCGGGCCCGCCTGCTGACGACGTCCGACCGCGGCGTGGCGGCGCTCGCCGAGGCCCTCGACGGGCTCGAGAGCGTGACGGTCGAGCCGCAGCAGCGGGTCGACCTGCGGATCGCGGTGTTCGAGGCGGCCCTCGCGGAGGTCGACCGCCGCGGTCCCGCGCCCACCAAGCGGATCGCGGACGTCCCGGTGGACGACGCGACCCTGCGCGACGCGCTCGAGGCGGCGTACCGGGAGTCGGCGGCTCTCGCCCCGACCCGCGACGCCCGCATCGCGCTCGTCGACCGGGCCAACGCGGTGCGGCGGTGGACGGCGTGGTGAGCGGGACGACGGGCGCGACGGTGTGCGCCGCGTGCGGCGGGGTGCTGCACGCGGACGACCGGTTCTGCGAGGCGTGCGGGACCCCGACGCGCCCGGCCGCACCCACGGGCGGCCCGGGCGCCCCGGGCGCGGGGGAGGACGGGCTGCCTCCGGTCCCGCCGCCGCCCGTCAAGGTCACCGACGACGACGGCGGTGCCGACGCGACCGCCGCCGCGGGGGCGTGCCGGTCGTGCGGCGGGACGGTCGCGGCCGACGGGTACTGCGAGCAGTGCGGCGAGCCCGCGGTCTCGGAGCGGGACCACTTCACGAGCAGCCCCGCGGCGTGGGTCGGCGGTGTCTGCGATCGCGGCGTGCGGCACGCGCGCAACGAGGACGCCATGGCGCTGGCGGTCGCCGGCACCCGCGCGGTGCTGGTGGTGTGCGACGGCGTGTCGTCCGCGCCGGGCTCGGACGTCGCGAGCCTGGCCGCCGCGACGGCCGCGTGCGACGCGCTCGTCGCGGGCGCGCCGGACGTCGGCGAGGGCGCCCGGGCGGCCCGCACGCAGGCCTGGTCGACGCTGCTCGTCGGCGCCGCGCAGGCCGCGGACGACGCGGTGTCGGCGGGCGTGCCGTCCGACGCCGACCCGCAGGACGTGCCGTCGTGCACGTTCGCGGCGGCCGTGGTCGACGACGACGTGCTGGTCGCCGGGTGGCTGGGGGACTCGCGCGTGTATTGGCTGCCCGACGACGGGACGCCCGAGCAGCTCACGGCCGACGACTCGGGCGCGGGCGAGCTCATGGCGCGCGGCGTGCCGCGCGAGGCCGCGGAGGCGTCCCCGCAGGCGCACGCGATCACGCGCTGGCTCGGCCCCGACGCCGACGACGTCACGCCCCGCACGACGGCCGCGGTCGTCGACGCCCCGGGCTGGGTGCTCGTCTGCTCGGACGGCCTGTGGAACTACTGCTCGCCCGCGCCCGACGTCGCCCGGCTCGTGCGCGAGCACGCCGAGCAGGTCGGCCCCGACCCCACGGTCGTCGCCGGCGCGCTCGTCGCCTGGGCGAACGCCCGGGGCGGGCGCGACAACGTCACGGTCGCCCTGGCCCGGGTCAGATAGCCTCGAGCCCAGCGACGACTGCGGAACCCCCCGAACGCACACCGACGAAGGAATGAGCGTGGCCGTCTTCACCGCCGAGGTCTTCCAGAACGAGTTCCTGCCGCAGGGCGGCACCGACGTGCACGCGATCGTCACGTTGACGAGCGAGGGGGCCGGTCCCGCCGACACCGCCTCGGGCGGCGTGGCGGAGGTCGTCATGATCGACACGTCCGGCTCCATGAGCGGCCGCAACATGGACGCCGCGAAGCACGCGGCGCAGGTCGCGGTGGACCAGATCCCCGACGGCACGTGGTTCGCGATCGTCGCGGGCAGCCACGTCGCGCACCGCGTGTTCCCGTACCCGAACGCGGTGCGGGACATGGTGCAGATGGAGCCCGGGGCGCGCGCGGAGGCCAAGCGCGCGATCGGGACGCTCGTGCCGTCGGGCGGCACGGCGATGAGCACGTGGCTCGCGCTGGCCGACCGCCTGTTCGCGACGGTCCCGCAGGCGCCGCACCGGCACGCGATCCTGCTGACGGACGGCAAGAACGAGTCCGAGCCGCGCCAGGCGCTGTCCTCGGTGGTGCGCGCGGTGACGGGGCACTTCCAGTGCGACGCGCGCGGTGTGGGCGCGAACTGGCAGGTGGACGAGCTGCGCGAGATCGCGACCGCGCTGCTCGGGACGGTGGACCTCATCGCGCGGCCGGAGGACATCGCGGACGACTTCCGCGCGCTGGTGCAGCAGTCGATCTCCCGCGGGATCGCGGACGCCGAGCTGCGGGTGTGGGCGCCGCAGGGCGCGCAGGTGCTGTTCGTGCGGCAGGTCTCGCCGACCGTGGAGGACCTCACGACGCGGCGCCGCGTGGTGAACCCGCTGACGGGCGCGTACCCGACGGGCTCGTGGGGCGACGAGTCGCGCGACTACCACGTGGCGGTGCGGGTGGCCTCGAAGCCGGTGGGCTCGGAGCAGCTCGCGGCGCGCGTGCAGGTCGCGGTGCGGGACGAGGTGCTCGCCTCGGGCCTGGTGAAGGCGCGCTGGTCCGACGACGACGCGCTGACCGCGCGGATCAGCCCGGAGGTCGCGCACTACACGGGCCAGGCCGAGCTCGCGAGCGCGATCCAGGAGGGCCTGGCGGCGAAGGCCGCGGGCGACGAGGCGACCGCGACGGTCAAGCTCGGTCGCGCGGTGCAGCTCGCGCAGGCGACCGGGAACGAGGAGGCGACCACCCGGTTGCGTCGCGTCGTCGACATCGACGACGCCGAGCAGGGCACGGTGCGGTTGCGCCGCAACACGGACCGGCTCGACGAGATGGCGCTCGACACGGCGTCGACGAAGACGACGCGGGTGCGCCGGTGAGCACCGTCCGCTGCCCCGAGGGGCACCCGTCGACCTCCACGGACTACTGCGACGTGTGCGGGACGCCGATCACGGACGGGGCCGCCCCGGCGCCCGTCGCGCCGCCGGCACCCGCCGCCGCGTCGCCGACGACGTGCCCGCACTGCCAGTCGCCGGCGGCGGCCGGTGCGCTGTTCTGCGAGAACTGCGGCTACGACTTCACGACGGGCGCGACGCCCGCGCCCCTGCCGGCTCCGGGGTCGCCCGCCCCGCTCGCGCCGCCCGCTGGTGGGGCCCCCGGCGGGGCCGACCCGGGCGGCGCCCCGGTGAGCGCCCCCGACCCGACCGCCGGCGACCCGGAGGATCCGGCTGCGACCGACCCCGCCGCGAGCGGGTCGGGTGCGCCCGCCCCCGGCCCGGCGCCGGGCGCCGGCCTGCCCACGCCCGCCCCGGACGGTCCGGACACGTGGGTCGCCGAGGTGTGGGTCGACCCGGACTGGTACGCGCTCCAGTCGCCGGAGGACCCGATGCCGTCCGCCGGACTGCCGGCGCTGGTGCCGCTGCGGGCCCGCAGCGTGCTCGTCGGGCGCCCGTCGGTGTCGCGCAACATCCACCCGGACGTCGACTGCGGCGCCGACTCGGGCGTGTCCCGCCGGCACTGCCAGCTCAACACCGACGGGACGCGGTGGTGGGTCGAGGACCTGCAGTCGGCGAACGGCACGTTCGTCGCGCCGGTCGGCGCCCCGCTGCCGCAGGACCCGATCCCCGCGGGGCAGCGGCACGAGCTCGGCGACGGTGACCGCGTGTTCGTCGGGGCGTGGACGCGCATCGTCGTGCGCCGCGCGCTGCCCGGCGAGGTCTGACGCCGCGAGCGCTGCGGAGCCACCACGCTCCTGAACGCTCGCTCAGCCCCGGATGCGGGCGGTGACGGCCGCCTCGACCTCGGGGCGCAGGGACTCGGCGAACGTGCGCGTCAGGTGGCCGTGGTCGAAGTAGACGATCGCACCGCCGACGACGTGGTGGCACCGCCCGTCCCAGCACAGCCGGTCGGTGAGGTCGAGCACGGTCACGAGCCCGCTGGTGTCCTCGGCCGCGGCGTCGGCGAGCGGGTCGGGCTCGACGGCGACGGCCGCGTCGCGCGTGCAGGCGCGCCACCCGCCGCGCTCGCGCGCCACGCAGTCGGGCGCGGGGCCGCCGAGGTCCGGCGTGTCGCGCAGGACGAGCACGGGGACCCCCGCGGCGGTGAGCCGGTCGAGCAGGCGTGCGTAGGCGGCCCGCTGCTCGTCGCGCTGGGCGTCCTCCGGCACGTCCAGGAGCGGGCGGAACGTGCGGGCCGCGAGGACGGCGAGGTCCGGGTCCTGCGCGAGGATCTCGTCGACGGCCCACTGCGTCCACCGCGTGCAGCCCTCGACGGCCGCCGGGCGCGTGACGTCGACGGGGACGTCCACCGGATAGCACTCGGACGTGAGGTACGTGCTCAGGGTCCAGCCCTCGCGCTCGACCAGACCGACGAGCGCGGGCTGCCACTGCCCGGCGTGCGAGTTCCCGAGCAGCGCGACCCGTCGCCCGGGGGCGGGCTCCTCGGGCGGTGCGGAGGGCACCTCGCCGGCGCCGGCGCCGTACGTGCAGGTCCGTCGCCCGCTGAACGGGGTGTTGTTCCAGCACCCGTCCTCGTAGAGCGCGCTGCGGTCCTCGGCGGCGGCGCCGGGCGCGACGAGCAGGCGCTCGCCCACGGGGTCGCACGCGGGGTCGCGCAGCGCCTGCGCGGCGAAGCACGGCTCGTCGCCCGCGACCGCCCGCGCGTACAGCTCGTCCTCCTGCGCGGCGCGGTCCGCGGCGAGCGCGCCCGCACCGAGCGCGAGGGCGGCGCACACGGCCGCCGTGGCCGCCCCGAGCGCGTAGGACCGGGGGAGCGAGGCGACGAGGCGCGGGGCGTGCCGCACGGGCGTCTCGACCCACCGCGTGCTCGCCTCGGCCAGCAGCAGCGTCGCCAGGACCACGGGGACGAGCCCCCAGCCCGCGAGCTCGGCGCCGACGGCGAACGGGACGAGCACGAGCAGCGGCCAGTGCCACAGGTAGACGCCGTAGGAGACGTCGCCCAGGTGCACGAGCGGGCGGCGTCCGAGCACCGCGCCGAGCCCGCCGGGGACGTCGTCGGTGGCGCTCGCGACGACGAGCACCGTGCCGAGCGTCGGCAGGAGCGCGGCGGTGCCGGGGAACGCGGTCTCGCCGGAGAACGTCGCCGCCGCGTACGCGACCGCGGCGAGGCCGACCCAGCCGGCGACCGCCCGTGCCCGGACGTGACCGACCGTCCGCGCGCCGACGACGGCGACCAGCGCCCCGAGCCCGAGCTCCCACACGCGTGTCGTCGTGACGAAGTAGGCGCGGGCGGGGTCGGCCGCGGTCAGCGACGCGCTCCACGCGAGCGAGGCGACGGTCGCCAGGCCGATCGCGACGCCCACGACGGGCCGCAGGCGCCCGGTGCGCCGCGCGACGAGCGCCGCGCCCGCGAGCAGCAGCGGCCAGGCGAGGTAGAACTGCTCCTCGACGCCGAGGGACCAGAAGTGCTGGACCGGGCTGGGCGCGGCCTCCGCGCCGAGGTAGTCGGTCGCCTGCTCGGCGAGCTGCCAGTTCTCGACCAGCAGCGTCGCGGCGAGCAGCTCGCGCGCGGCCTGTGCGAGCAGGTGGCTCGGCAGCAGCGCGGCGCTCGCGACGGCGGTCACCGCGAGCACGGCCGCCGCGGCCGGCAGGAGGCGCCGCACGCGGCGCGCCCAGAACGCCCCCAGCGCCCGCAGGTCGGTGGGCGGGTGGCGCAGCAGGTGCGACGTGATGAGGAAGCCGGAGACGACGAAGAACACGTCGACGCCCACGTACCCGCCGGGCAGGACCTGGGGCCACGCGTGGAAGACGACGACCGCGGCGACGGCCACGGCGCGCAGCACCTGGATGTCGCGGCGCGCGGGCGTGGGCCGGCCGCCGTCCGCCGGGTCGCCGGGACGCGGTGCCTCCCCGCGCGCGGGGGTGCGGGGCGTGGTGGTCGTGGTCATGTGCTCGCAGTCGAGGTGCCGGTCGGTCGTGGGGGACCCCCGCCCCGCGCTCGTGCGCGCGTGCGGGGACGGACCAGGGTAGGCAGCCGAGTCATCCGCGCGCCCGCGGTTCGGGCGGACACCGTCGGTCGAGTGACGCTCCTCACGACGGGCTCCCTCGCAGGCCCCGTCGGCGCCGGACCTGCCCCGCTAGGTCCGGTTCCCGGTGCCGCGGCCGGCGTGTGCCGGCGTCAGAGCAGGCCCTCAGGGTGGGCTCGTGCGGCTCGGATCCGGGGTCCGCGGGGCCCGAGCGGGGGTCCTCGCGGGCGCGGCACGCCGGAAGTTCCGCATGATCGCGCGGATCGACACCCCGGCCTGGGAGCCAGTTGGACTCTGACACCGAGGCTCGGCTAAAGTCTGGGACGCACACGGAACGCCGGTGAGAACCGGAGGGACGTGCAGCGCGGACGTGGCTCAGTGGTAGAGCATCACCTTGCCAAGGTGAGGGTCGCGGGTTCGAATCCCGTCGTCCGCTCGGAGACATCCTTTCGGCCCAGGCCGCTGAGGACTGCGGTCTCAGGGTGGAGTGGCCGAGAGGCGAGGCAGCGGCCTGCAAAGCCGTATACGTGGGTTCGAATCCCATCTCCACCTCGCGAGCAACACACCTCCGGGCGATTGGCGCAGCGGTAGCGCGCTTCCCTGACACGGAAGAGGTCACTGGTTCGAACCCAGTATCGCCCACCAGCACGACAGCAGGTCAGAGCCCTTCCCGGCAGCCGGGAGGGGCTCTCTGCTTTCCCTGCGGCCTTCCCGTGCAACTTTCCCCGGACACCCGCCCCACGATCGCTCCTGCGGGTGCGCCGAGGCGCGGGCGGTCCGGACCCCGGGCCTGACCTGCGGCTACCGTGTCCGCGTGCGTCCCGAAGCCCACGCCCGGTTCGCCGGGCTCCGCCTGCGCGGCCTCGTCGAGCAGGTCGACGTCGGCGCGCACCCGCAGCGGCTGGCCGAGCCCGGGTGGTGGGTGCTGGTGGGGGAGTTCGAGGGCCGCGTGCGCGCGTGGCGCTTCGCGGAGGCCTCAGCGGACACGCCCCCGGTCGGCGGCAGCGCGGTCGACGCGGGCTCGTGGCGGGGTCCGGACCCGGACGCGTGGACGAGCTCGATGGACGCACGCGCGTACGTCGCGGCCGTGGACCGGGTGCGGGCGCACGTGCGCGAGGGCGACGTCTACCAGGCGAACCTCTGCCGCGTCCTGTCCGCCCCGCTCGGCTCGGTCGACGACGAGCCGGACGCGGCGGCCCTCGCGGACGTCCTGGCCGCCGGCAACCCCGCGCCGTACGCGGGCCTCGTGCACGTCCCGTACGGCACGCACGGCGAGGACGGCGTCTGGGTGGTCACCGCGTCGCCCGAGCTGTTCCTGCGCCTCGAGGACGGCGTGCTCACCTCGGCGCCGATCAAGGGCACGGCGGCGGTGCCCGAGGGGCTCACCCCGAAGGACGTCGCCGAGAACGTCATGATCACCGACCTGGTGCGCAACGACCTGCAGCACGTGTGCGAGCCGGGCACGGTCGAGGTGACGACGCTGCTGGGCGTCGAGGAGCACCCGGGCCTCGTGCACCTCGTCTCGACCGTGCAGGGCGTGCTGGCGGGCGCCCACGGGGCACCGGACCGGCTGTGGCCGGCGCTCCTGAACGCCACGTACCCGCCCGGGTCGGTCTCCGGCGCCCCGAAGTCGTCCGCGCTGCGCGTCATCTCCGCCCTCGAGCCCGTGCCGCGGGGGCCCTACTGCGGGCTCGTCGGCTGGTGCCACGTCGCGCACGACGGCGCGGTGCGCGCGGAGCTCGCGGTCGGCATCCGCACGTTCTGGTGGGTGCCTGACGCCGCCGGCGTCGGGCACCTGCGGTTCGGCACCGGCGCGGGCATCACGTGGGGGAGCGACCCGCGGGCGGAGTGGGCGGAGACCGAGCTCAAGGCCGCGCGGCTCGTGGCCCTCGCGTCGGGGAGCGGGGGCCCGGCGGCGTCCGGGGTGCCAGACTTGCCCGCATGAGCGTCGTGATCTGGGCGGACGGTCGGCTGCACGCACCCACCGATCTGCTGCTGACGGGTGTGGACCACGGTGTGACGGTCGGTGACGGCGTGTTCGAGACGTGCGCGGTGTACGCCGGGCGGGCGTTCGCGCTCACCCGGCACCTGCGCCGCCTCGCGCGGTCGGCCGCCGGGCTCGGGCTGCCCGCGCCCGACGAGGACGCGGTCCGCACGGCGGTGGACCAGGTGCTGGCCGCCGCGCCGGACGCGGGTCGGCTGCGCGTCACGTACACCGGTGGGCCGGGGCCGCTCGGCTCCCACCGGGACGCCGCGGCGCGCCCCACGCTCGTCGTGCTCGCCGGGCCGGCCACGCGGGCCGCCACGAGCCGCGTGGTGCGCGTGCCGTGGGTGCGCAACGAGCGCTCCGCGATCGCGGGGCTCAAGACCACGTCCTACGCCGAGAACGTCGTCGCGCTGGCCGAGGCGCACCGCCGGGGCGCCGACGAGGCGGTGCTCGCCAACACGGTCGGGATGCTGTGCGAGGGGACGGGGTCCAACGTCGTCGTCGAGCACGACGGCGAGCTCGTGACCCCGCCGCTGACGAGCGGGTGCCTCGCCGGGATCACGCGCGAGCTGCTGCTCGAGTGGGGGCCGTCGGCCGGCGTCCCCGTGCGGGAGGCGGCGGACGACGAGCTGCGCTACGACGTGCTCGACGAGGTGCTCGCCGGGCGCGCGCACCTCGCTCTCACCGGCTCGATCCGCAACGTGTCGCCGGTGGTCTCGCTCGACGAGCAGGACGTGAAGCCCGGGCCGCTGTCGGTCGCCGCGGCGCACCTGTTCCAGGAGCGGGCGCTCGACGACCTCGACCCGTGACCCGGCGCGGGTGCCCCCGGCGCGCGTCCGGGCGCACGAGAACCGGCCCCGTCGCAGGACGGGACCGGAGGTTCTGCGTGGTCAGGCCGTGAGGAGCGCGGCGATGAACGCCGAGATCTCCGACTCCATGCGGTCGCTCTCCGCACCGAGGGGCACCAGCTCCTCCGTGCGCTCGAGGAACCGGACGATGGGCGCGCTGGGCGCTGCGAGCAGCGCGCTGCCCTCCACACCGCTCAGCGACACGAGTGCGTAGTCGGGATCCTCGTCCCGCCACACCTGGACGTCGCCACTTCCTGCGGGCGCGTCGGACGCGGCGTGCATGCCCATGGAGAGCAGCTCGCGGCCGATGAGCCAGGTCGACATGGTGTGCGGGCCGGTGAAGACCGCGCGCACCGTGTACGGGTCCGACGTACGGAAGGACAGCTCAGCGCTCACGGGGATGACGCTGGCGTCGCTCCCGATCAGCTGCATGGCGACGACCTCGACGACGTCATACGACGAATCCGTCATCGGGTCCCCTCTTCTCGTCATTCGTGGGCTGTTGGTCCCATCATGGCAGTGCGATTGCCCGATTGGACCTGAAGTGCACCCAGGTTCACCCGGTGGGACGCGTTCTGACCGCGCCCATCCGCCGCACGAGGGTGCTCGTGCTCCGTGTGTGCCACCGACGGGTGTCGGCTCTGTCCTTCCTCCATCGGCACGCCGACGGGGGCACTTGAGCGCCGAGTCGCACTTTTTCGGACAACTTCGGACGAACCGGCCACGGCGGGCCGGGTCCCTCCGCGTGAGGAGGGGGCGCGACGGACGTGCCGGAGATCCGGTTCGGAATCTGCGCCCATCCCGGGTAGCATTCAGTCCGCGCCGCTCACGGGTGGCGCCGGTCGGCTCTGTCGGCCGCCGTGCCGACCGTCGTACCGACGTCGTGGGCGCACGGGCGATTGGCTCAGTGGTAGAGCGCCTCGTTCACACCGAGGAGGTCACTGGTTCGAACCCAGTATCGCCCACCAGCACGAGAGGCCGTCCCGTTCGCCGGGGCGGCCTCTCGTCGTCCCGGGGCGCTCCCGGTCGGTCGCCTGCACCACCGACGCGCGCGGCGTCGCCGGCGACGAGCCGTCGTGAGGCGGCGCACCCGGCGCGGGTAGCATCGTCGGGTCCCGCCGACCGGCGCGGACGTCGTCCCGCGCGCCCCGCGCGCGACCTCTCTCGAGGAAGGCCCACCCGTGCCCGAGCAGATCGCCCTCACCGTCGACGGAACCGCGACCACGGTGCAGGCAGGCACGACGGGCACGGACCTGTTCGGCGACCGCAAGGACGTCGTCGTCGTCCGCGTCGACGGCGAGCTGCGGGACCTGCACCTGCCGATCCCGGCGGACGCGAAGGTCGTGGAGTCGGTCTCGGTGCACGAGCCCGACGGGCTCGCCGTGCTGCGGCACAGCGCGGCCCACGTGCTCGCGCAGGCGGTGCAGGAGGTCAACCCGACCGCGAGGCTCGGCATCGGCCCGCCCATCACCGACGGCTTCTACTACGACTTCGACGTCGAGACCCCGTTCACCCCGGAGGACCTGCGCGCGCTCGAGAAGGTCATGTCGCGCATCGTCAAGGAGGGGCAGACCTTCCGGCGCTGGGACGTGACCGAGCAGGAGGCGCGCGAGGCGCTCGCCGACGAGCCGTACAAGCTCGAGCTCATCGGCCTCAAGGGCGAGCCGGGCGCGGCCGACGGCGCGAGCGTCGAGGTCGGTCTCGGCGGGCTGTCGATCTACCAGAACGTGCGCGGCGCCGGCCGCGAGAGCGAGAAGGTCGTCTGGCAGGACCTGTGCCGCGGCCCGCACCTGCCGTCCACGAAGCTGATCGGCAACGGGTTCCAGCTCACCCGCTCCGCCGCGGCGTACTGGCGCGGCAGCGAGAAGAACCCGCAGCTGCAGCGCGTGTACGGCACCGCGTGGCCCAGCAAGGACGAGCTCAAGGCGTACCTCGAGCGGATCGCCGAGGCCGAGCGCCGCGACCACCGCAAGCTCGGCAACGAGCTCGACCTGTTCTCCTTCCCCGAGGAGATCGGGTCCGGCCTGGCGGTGTTCCACCCCAAGGGCGGCATCATCCGCATGGAGATGGAGGAGTACTCGCGCCGCCGCCACGTGCAGGCCGGGTACTCGTTCGTGAACTCGCCGCACATCACCAAGGAGCAGCTCTTCCAGATCTCCGGGCACCTGGACTGGTACGCCGACGGCATGTACCCGCCCATGCAGCTCGACGAGGAGCGCGACGCCGAGGGCAACGTCAAGCGGCAGGGGCAGAACTACTACCTCAAGCCGATGAACTGCCCGATGCACAACCTGATCTTCTCCTCGCGCGGCCGCTCGTACCGCGAGCTGCCGCTGCGCCTGTTCGAGTTCGGGACCGTGTACCGGTACGAGAAGTCCGGCGTCGTGCACGGCATGACCCGTGCCCGCGGCTTCACGCAGGACGACGCGCACATCTACTGCACCCGCGAGCAGATGCGCGACGAGCTGACCAGCCTGCTGACGTTCGTGCTCGACCTGCTCAAGGACTACGGGCTGGACGACTTCTACCTCGAGCTGTCGACCCGCAACCCCGAGAAGTCGGTCGGCTCCGACGAGGTGTGGGAGGAGGCCACCGAGACGCTGCGCGAGGTGGCCGAGGCCTCGGGCCTCGAGCTGGTCCCGGACCCGGGCGGCGCCGCGTTCTACGGCCCGAAGATCTCCGTGCAGGCCAAGGACGCGATCGGCCGGACCTGGCAGATGTCGACCATCCAGCTCGACTTCAACCTGCCCGAGCGGTTCGAGCTCGAGTACACCGCGCCCGACGGCACGCGCCAGCGCCCGGTGATGATCCACCGTGCGCTGTTCGGCTCGATCGAGCGGTTCTTCGCCGTGCTGACCGAGCACTACGCCGGCGCGTTCCCCGCGTGGCTCGCGCCCGTGCAGGTGCTCGCGGTCCCGGTCGCGGAGCCGTTCGAGGGCTACCTCGAGGACGTCGTCGCGCAGCTGCGCGCCGAGGGAGTCCGCGCCGAGCTCGACCGGTCCGACGACCGCTTCGGCAAGAAGATCCGCAACGCCAGCACGCAGAAGATCCCGTTCGTGCTCATCGCCGGTGGCGAGGACGTCGAGGCGGGCGCGGTGTCGTTCCGGTTCCGGGACGGCCGCCAGGAGAACGGCGTGCCGGTCGCGGAGGCCGTGCAGCGGATCGTCACGGCGGTGCGCGAGCACGCGCAGGTCTGAGCCGTGGGCGAGGCGGCGGACGGGCCCGACGAGCGCGAGGAGCGAGGCGTGGAGCAGGTCGACCCGCGGGAGCTGGCCGGCGTGCCGGACGGGTTCCAGCGGCTCTGGACGCCGCACCGCATGGCGTACATCGGCGGGGAGAACAAGCCCGTCGACGGCGCGGCGGGCCCCGGCTGCCCGTTCTGCCGCATCCCCACGCAGGACGACGAGCAGGGCCTCGTCGTCGCGCGCGGCGAGCTCGCGTACGTCGTCATGAACCTGTACCCGTACAACCCCGGCCACGTGCTGGTGTGCCCCTACCGGCACGTGCCCGACTACACGGACCTGACCGACGCGGAGGTCGCGGAGGTCGGCGTGCTGACGCAGACCGCGATGCGCGTGCTGCGTGCCGTGATGTCGCCGAGCGGCTTCAACCTGGGCATGAACCAGGGCGACGTCGCGGGCGCCGGCATCGCGGCGCACCTGCACCAGCACGTCGTGCCGCGCTGGGACGGGGACTCGAACTTCCTGCCCGTCGTGGGCCGCAGCCGGGCCCTGCCCGCGCTGCTCGGCGACACGCGGGCGCGGCTGGCCGACGCGTGGCCTCAGCCGTCCTCGACCGGGAGATGATCGCCTCGTGCTGAACCGACTCCGCGGGGCCATGACCCGCCTGTTCACCCCCGTCGCGCGCGTACTGCTGCGCGCGGGCGTGTCGCCCGACGCCGTGACGATCACGGGCACGCTCGTCGTCGTCGTGACGGCGCTGTGGGCGTTCCCGACCGGGCACTTCCTGCCGGGCACGCTCGTCATCGCGGTGTTCGCGCTGACGGACTCGCTCGACGGGGTCATGGCGCGCCAGGCGGGCCGCTCGGGCCCGTGGGGCGCGTTCCTCGACTCCACGCTCGACCGGTTCGGCGACGCCGCGATCTTCGGCGGCATCGTGCTGTGGGGCTTCGGCGTGGGGGAGGACCGCCTCACGGCGACGCTCGCCCTCGCCGCGCTCGTCCTGGGCTCGGTGGTGCCCTACGCCCGGGCGCGCGCCGAGGGGCTGGGCATGAACGGCTCGGGCGGTATCGCCGAGCGCGCCGACCGGCTGCTGCTCGTGCTCGTCGCGACCGGGTTCGTCGGGTTCGGCGTGCCGGAGGTGCTGCTCACGGTCGTCCTGGCGCTCCTCACGGCGGCGTCCGCGGTGACGGTCGTGCAGCGCATGGCGAAGGTCCGGCGCCAGGCGCGCGCGCTCGAGGTCGCGCCGGACGGCGGCGAGGCGGCTCCGGGGGCCGGCGCGTGAGCCTCGACGTCGGCGCGCTGTACGCGTTCGCGTGGCGGCACGCGCACCGCGTGCCCGGCCCGGTGCTGCGCGGGGTCGGGAACCTCGCGGCGGACGTCACGTGGTGGCGGCACGGCGAGGGCGTGCGGCGCCTGGAGAAGAACCTGGGCCGCGTGCGGCCCGATCTCGACGCGCGGGCACTGCGCCGGCTGTCGCGCGCGGCGATGCGGTCCTACCTGCGCTACTTCGGCGAGGCGTTCGCGCTCGCCGGGGCGAGCGGTGAGCAGATCGACGCGCGCGTGCGCGCCGTGGGGCTCGACGCGCTGATGGAGCACGTGCGGGCGGGACGGCAGGCCGTCCTCGCGCTGGGGCACCTCGGCAACTGGGACCTCGCGGGTGCGTGGGCCACGCGCAACGTCGCGCAGGTGACGACCGTCGCGGAGCGGCTCGAACCGCCGCAGGTGTTCGAGGAGTTCCTGCGCTTCCGCGAGGGGATCGGGCTGCGGATCCTGCCGCTCGGCGACGGCGACGTGTTCCGTGAGCTGCTGCGCGTCGCGAAGTCGCCCGAGGCGGGGATCATCCCGCTGCTCGCCGACCGTGACCTCACCCACCGGGGCGTCGAGGTCGACCTGTTCGGGCACCGCGCGCGCGTGGCGGCGGGACCCGCGGCGCTGGCCCTCGCGGCGGACGCGCCGCTGATCGCCACGGTCATCACGTACGAGCGGCTGCACGGCGAGCGCCGGCGGCGCGCCGGGACGCCGTGGGGCCTGCGCATCGACTTCCTGCCCGTCGACCCGGTGCCCGCGGACGTCCCGCGCGGCGACCGTGTGCGGGTGCTCACCCAGGCGTGGGTGGACCGGCTGGCGGAGGGCCTGTACCGCAGGCCGCAGGACTGGCACATGCTGCAGCGCGTGTTCGTCGACGACCTGGACCCCGAGCGGTACGCGGCCACGCGTGCGAAGGCGGGGGAAACCGACGCGGACGACGCCGCGCGCGAACCGCGCGTCGCGTCGCCGGCCGACTCCCCGGAGGTGGCGTGATGGCGCCCGCGCGACCGCTGCGGGTGGGCATCGTCTGCCCGTACTCGTACGACGTCCCCGGCGGGGTGCAGTTCCACGTCCGGGACCTGGCCGAGGCGCTGATGTCCCGCGGTCACGAGGTCGAGGTGCTCGCGCCCGCCGACGACGACACGCCCGTGCCCGACTACCTGACGGCCGCGGGCCGCGCGGTGCCGGTCCGGTACAACGGCTCGGTCGCGCGCCTGACGTTCGGCCCGGTGACCGCGGCGCGCACGCGCAAGTGGCTCGAGCAGGGCCGGTTCGACGTGCTGCACCTGCACGAGCCGGTGACGCCGAGCCTGTCGATGCTCGCGCTGTGGATCGCGGACGGCCCCGTGGTCGCGACGTTCCACACCTCGACCGTGCGGTCGCGGTCGCTGCAGGTCGCGTTCCCGCTCGTGCGGCAGTCCCTGGAGAAGATCAGCGCGCGCATCGCCGTGTCGGAGGACGCGCGGCGCACGCTCGTCGACCACCTCGGCGGCGACGCCGTCGTCATCCCGAACGGCGTGTACGTCGACACGTTCGCGTCCGCGCAGCCCGACCCGCGCTGGACCGGCACGCCCGACGCGCCGACGATCGCGTTCCTCGGCCGCCTGGACGAGCCGCGCAAGGGCCTGGGCGTGCTGCTGCGTGCGGTCGGCGAGGTGCTCGACCACGTGCCGGGTGCGCGGTTCCTCGTCGCCGGACGCGGCGAGACCGGTGAGGAGCAGGCCCGCGAGGTGCTGGGCGACCGCGCCGGCGCCGTGGAGTTCCTCGGCGGCGTGTCCGACGAGGACAAGGCGCGCCTGCTCGCGTCGGTCGACGTGTACGTCGCGCCGCAGACCGGGGGTGAGAGCTTCGGCATCGTGCTCGTCGAGGCGATGAGCGCGGGCGCCGCCGTGGTCGCGAGCGACCTGGGGGCGTTCTCGCGCGTGCTCGACGACGGCGTGGCCGGGGTGCTGTTCCGCACGGGCGACTCGGCCGACCTCGCACGGACGCTGGTGCGCGTGCTCCGCGACGACGAGCTGCGCGCGCGGGTCGAGGCGCACGCGAGCGGCGTGGTCCGGCGGTACGACTGGTCGGCCGTGACCGACCAGGTGCTCGCCGTGTACGAGATGGCGGTCGCGGGCCGGGACGCGCCGGTCGGGGAGGACCCGTCGTCGCTGCGTGGCGCCCGGCTCATGGAGCTGCGCCGGCGGGGTGAGGCCCGATGAGGTGGACCGAGGTCGCGGGCACCGTCGTGCTGGTGCTCGCCGTGCTCGTGTGGTCGGTGTGGGTCGCGGCGTCGCGCCTGGACCGCCTGCACCGCAAGGTCGGGGCCTCGCGCTCGGTGGTGCAGGCGCAGCTCGTGCGCCGCGCGACGGTCGCGGCCGAGCTCGCGACGTCCGGGCTGCTCGACCCGGTCTCGTCGGTGCTCGTCGGCGAGGCGGCGTGGTCCGCGCTCAACGTCGACGGCTCGGTGGCGCGCCAGGAGGGGCCGCCGGAGCTGCTGGCCCTCCTGCTCTCCGACCCGCGCGCGGACGGCGAGCGCGCGCTGTCGTCGCCCGCAGGCGACGAGGTGCTGTCGGCGGACGCGCTGCGCGAGGAGCGCGGTCAGGTCGAGAGCGAGCTGTCCGCGACCCTGCGCGCGGTGCTCGACGACCCGGACGAGATCGCCGCGATGCGCGCGCTGCCGGGCGGCGACGAGCTGCTCGACGCGCTGAGCTCGGCCTGGTATCGCGCGGAGATCGCGCGCCGGTTCCACAACGAGGCGGTCCTGCAGACGCAGCGGGTTCGGCGCGGGCGGCTCGTGCGGCTGCTGCGGCTCGCGGGCCACGCGCCCGAGCCGCGCACGCTCGAGCTGGACGACGCGTGGCCCGGAGCGCTGCCGCGGCCCGGCGTCGGCTGAGTCCACCGGCCGGAGACCGGCGACCGCACGGCGTCCGCCGGGCCGTGAGACGCGGGCGGGTGGCCCGCGGGCACGGACTACGATGATCCGGTTCGGTCCGTCGTGGTGCCCGTCCGGTGTGGACACGCCCGCCCGCGACGGCACCGGTGAGACCGCACACCCCGTGACCGCACTTTTCACCTGCGAGGCTCGACGTGACCAGCGACACCAGCCAGCCCACCCCCTCCACCGACGCCGCGGGCGTCGTCGGCACCGCCCGCGTCAAGCGCGGCATGGCGGAGATGCTCAAGGGCGGCGTCATCATGGACGTCGTCACCCCGGAGCAGGCGAAGATCGCCGAGGACGCGGGCGCGGTCGCCGTCATGGCGCTCGAGCGCGTGCCCGCGGACATCCGCGCGCAGGGCGGCGTCGCCCGCATGAGCGACCCGGACCTCATCGACGGGATCATCGACGCGGTGTCGATCCCGGTCATGGCGAAGGCGCGCATCGGCCACTTCGTCGAGGCGCAGGTGCTGCAGTCCCTGGGTGTCGACTACGTCGACGAGTCCGAGGTGCTGACGCCGGCGGACTACGCGCACCACATCGACAAGTGGGCGTTCACGGTGCCCTTCGTCTGCGGTGCCACCAACCTCGGCGAGGCGCTGCGCCGCATCACCGAGGGCGCGGCCATGATCCGCTCGAAGGGCGAGGCCGGCACCGGTGACGTGTCGAACGCGACGACGCACATGCGCACGCTGCGCGACGAGATCCGCCGCCTCACCTCGCTCCCGGAGGACGAGCTGTTCCTCGCGGCGAAGGAGCTGCAGGCGCCGTACGAGCTCGTCAAGGAGGTCGCGACCACCGGCAAGCTGCCGGTCGTGCTGTTCACCGCGGGCGGCATCGCGACCCCGGCGGACGCCGCGATGATGATGCAGCTCGGCGCCGAGGGCGTGTTCGTCGGCTCGGGCATCTTCAAGTCCGGCAACCCGGCGGAGCGTGCCGCGGCGATCGTCAAGGCGACGACGTTCTACGACGACCCCGACGTGATCGCGAAGGTCTCGCGCGGTCTCGGTGAGGCGATGGTCGGCATCAACGTCGACGACGTGCCGGTGCCGCACCGCCTGGCCGAGCGGGGCTGGTGACCTCAGACGTCACGACGAAGGCCGCGGGCGACGACGAGCCCGCGGCCTTCGTCGTGCCCGCCGGACCGCCCGACGCCGTGGCCGACACGGCCGTCGACGCGGCGGTCGACGCAGCGGTCGATGTGGAGGATCGGCCCGACCACGCGCTCGGGCCCGAGTGGACGCGCGGCGCCGACGGCCTGCTGTTCCGGACCGCGGCTCGTGTGATCCTGCTCGACGAGCACGACCGGGTCCTGCTGATCCGCGGGCACGACGCGGACCAGCCCGAGCGCTCGTGGTGGTTCACGATCGGCGGCGGCATCGACGCGGGGGAGTCCGCGCGCGAGGCCGCGGTGCGCGAGGTGCGCGAGGAGACGGGCATCGTGCTCGCCGACGGCGACCTCGTCGGACCGGTGCTCACGCGGTCGGCGATCTTCGACTTCTTCTTCGAGCACTGCCGGCAGGACGAGGAGATCTTCCTCGCGCGCGTTCCGGCGTCGTCGTTCGTCGCGGAGGACCGCTCGGGCTGGACCGCGCTCGAGCAGGACGTCATCGACGAGCTGCGCTGGTGGTCCCTGCCCGACCTCGCGGCCGTCGAGATCGAGGTGTTCCCGGAGGGTCTGGCGGGGCTCGTCGCGGACCTGCTGCCGACGTGGGACGGCGTGACGCGGCACCTGGGTCTCGCCCGCGAGTAGTCGTCCGTCCGGGTGACCGTACTGGCCAGTAACCTCCGCGTGACCTGGGCGGCCTACGGTCGGTGCATGCCCTTCCTCTCCCCGACGTCACCCGCGCGCGCCATCCCGCGCAGCGGCATCCGGACCCTCATGGAGCTCGCGCTGCGCGACCCGCAGGCGATCCACCTCGAGATCGGCGAGCCCGACGCACGGCCGCCCGCGCACGTGGTCGAGGCCGTGGAGCGCGCCGCGCTCGACGGCGAGCTCGGCTACACGTCCAGCCTCGGGCTCGAGGCGCTGCGGGAGGCGGGCGCGGAGCGCATCGCCCGACGCTCGGGCGCCCGGGCCGACGCCTCCTCCGTCGTCGTCACCCACGGCGCGATGAGCGGGCTCACGACCGTCATGACCGCGCTGCTCGGCCCCGGCGACGAGCTCCTGCTGCCCGACCCCACGTTCCCGAACTGGGCGATGGCCGCGCGCGCGTGCGGTCTGGTGCCGACGACGTACGCGACGCACGCGAGCGAGGGCTTCGTCCCGCGCGTCGAGGACGTCGCCGCGGCGATCACGCCGCGCACGCGCGCGATCGTCGTCTGCTCGCCCAACAACCCCACGGGCGCCGTCTACCCGGCCGCGACGCTCGAGGCGCTCGTCGAGCTCGCGCGGCGCCACGACCTGTGGGTCCTGTCCGACGAGTGCTACGAGGCGATCACGTTCGACACGCCGCACGTCAGCCCCGCGGCGTTCGACACCGACGGGCGCGTGCTCGTCTTCCACTCCATGTCGAAGACGTACGCCATGACGGGGTGGCGCGTCGGCCTCGCGCACCTGCCCGACCCGGAGCTCGTCGAGCTCGTCGGCCACGTGGCCGAGGCGACGCTCGCGTGCCCGTCGACGAGCGGTCAGCACGCCGCGCTCGCCGCGCTGACCGGCTCCCAGGAGTGGGTGCACGACGCGGTCGAGTCCTACTGGGACCGGCGTGACGCGGCGGTCCGGCTGCTCGCCGCGCGGGGGCTGCGGTACAGCGAGCCGGACGGCGCGTTCTACCTGCTGGTAGACGTCGGCGCGACCGACACCGACGCCTTCGCGACGCGCCTGCTCACGCGCCGGCACGTCGCCGTGGCGCCGGGGTCGACGTTCGGCGCGGGGGCCGGGGGGATGGTCCGCGTCAGCCTCGCCGCGCCCCGGGACGCGCTGCTCGAGGGGCTGACGCGCCTGGCCGACGAGGTGCGCGACGAGGGACGCGCCGCCCCGGGGAACGCGGTGCGCGCCGCCGCCGCCCGGTGACGGCGCCCGCGTGAACGCCCGCGCCGAGCACCGCGGCGGGCGACCTAGGATCGCCGGGTGACTGTGACCGTCGGTGTCCTGGCCCTGCAGGGGGACGTGCGCGAGCACGCGCGCGCGCTCGAGGCGGAGGGTGCGCGCGCCGTGCCCGTGCGCCGCGTGTCCGAGCTCGACGCGGTCGACGCGCTCGTGATCCCGGGCGGGGAGTCGACCACGATCGACAAGCTCCTGCGCGCGTTCGACCTGTTCGAGCCCGTGCGCGCGCGGCTGCGCGACGGCATGCCGGCGTACGGCTCGTGCGCGGGCATGATCCTGCTCGCCGACCGCGTGCTCGGCGGCATCGAGGGCCAGCAGACCCTCGGCGGCGTCGACATCACGGTGCGCCGCAACGCGTTCGGCCGGCAGGTCGACTCGTTCGAGACCGACCTCGCGATCGAGGGCGTCGAGGGCGGCCCGCTGCACGCCGTGTTCATCCGCGCGCCGTGGGTCGAGGAGGTCGGGCCCGCCGCGACGGTGGTCGGGCGCGTCGAGGGTGGCCCGGCCGCCGGTAGGATCGTCGCGGTCCGCCAGGGACCGCTGCTCGTGACCTCGTTCCATCCCGAGGTGACCGGCGACACCCGGGTGCACCGTCTCTTCGTCCAGACCGTCCTCGACACCCAGGGGTAACGAGCGCATGTCGGGTCACTCCAAGTGGGCCACCACCAAGCACAAGAAGGCCGTGATCGACGCGAAGCGCGGCAAGCTCTTCGCGAAGCTCATCAAGAACATCGAGGTGGCCGCCCGCACGGGCGGTGGTGACCCCGCGGGCAACCCCACGCTGTTCGACGCCATCCAGAAGGCGAAGAAGTCGTCGGTCCCGAACGACAACATCGACCGGGCGGTCAAGCGTGGCTCCGGCCAGGAGGCCGGCGGCGCCGACTACCAGACGATCATGTACGAGGGCTACGGCCCGGGCGGCATCGCGGTGCTGGTCGAGTGCCTCACCGACAACCGCAACCGCGCCGCCTCGGACGTGCGCGTCGCGTTCACGCGCAACGGCGGCCAGATGGCCGACCCGGGCTCGGTCGCGTACATCTTCAGCCGCAAGGGCGTCGTGATCGTCCCCAAGGAGGGCACCGACGAGGACGCGGTCATGGAGGCCGTGCTCGACGCCGGCGGCGAGGAGGTCAACGACCTCGGCGAGTCGTTCGAGGTGCTGAGCGAGGCCACCGACCTGGTGCCCGTGCGCACGGCGCTGCAGGAGGCGGGCATCGACTACGACTCCGCGGACGTCGTGTGGTGGCCCTCGACCCAGATCGAGGTGGACGCCGAGGGCGCCCGCAAGATCCTGCGCCTGATCGACGCGCTCGAGGACTCCGACGACGTGCAGAACGTCTACGCGAACTTCGACGCCTCCGACGAGGTCATGGCCGAGCTCGAGAACGACTGACCGGCCCGACGAGGGCCCGGTCCGACGACGAGGGGCGCGCCGCCTGCGGGTGGTGCGCCCCTCGTCGTGCCCGCGGGGTCGGCGTGCCAGCGGGGAACGCCGGGCGGAGCGGTGACCGACTCGCGGCGGCGCGCTGCCCGGTCCGCGCTCGGCGGGGTGCGACGATGCGGGCGTGCGAGTCCTCGGTGTCGACCCCGGCCTGACCCGGTGCGGCCTCGGCGTGGTCGACGGCCTGCCGGGCCGTCGCGCGCGCCTCGTCGCGGTCGGCGTGGCGACGTCCGCGGCCACGCTCGACGTGGACCAGCGGCTCCTGCTGGTCGAGCAGCGCATCGAGGAGTGGCTCGAGGAGCACGCGCCGGACACGGTCGCGGTGGAGCGGGTGTTCGCGCAGCACAACGTGCGCACCGTGATGGGCACCGCGCAGGTCGCGGGGCTCGCGATGGTCGCGGCGGCCCGGCGGCGCATCCCCGTCGCGCTGCACACGCCGTCGGAGGTGAAGGCCGCCGTCACGGGCAACGGCCGGGCCGACAAGGCGCAGGTCCAGACGATGGTCGCGCGCCTGCTGCGGCTCGAGGAGGTGCCCCGCCCCGCGGACGCGGCGGACGCGCTCGCGCTCGCCATCTGCCACCTGTGGCGTCCCGCCGGGGCGCTCGGCGCGCCGCAGCGGCCGGGCACGGCGCTCACCGCCGCGCAGCGCGCGTGGGCGGCGGCCGAGCAGGCGGCGCGACGCTGAGCGTGTCGTTCGTACATCTGTTCGTGCGTGTGGGACAGTGTCCCGGGCAGGGCGCCCGCGGTCGCGGGCGGTCGTGAGGACGACGAGGGAGGGCGCGTGATCGCGTCGGTGCGCGGGACGGTGCTCGCGGTGCGGCTGGACTCGGCGGTCGTCGAGGTCGGGGGCGTGGGGATGCTCGTGCAGGCCACGCCGGCGACGCTCGCGCAGCTGCGGGTCGGCCAGGAGGCCACGCTGCACACGTCCCTCGTGGTCCGGGAGGACTCGCTCACGCTGTTCGGCTTCGCCGAGGACGACGAGCGCGAGGTCTTCGAGACCGTGCAGACGGTCAGCGGCGTCGGCCCGCGCCTCGCCCTGGCGATGCTCGCGGTGCACACGCCGGACGGGCTGCGCCGCGCGGTCGCCGACGAGGACCTCAAGGCGCTCGAGCGCGTGCCCGGCATCGGCCGCAAGGGCGCCCAGCGCATCGTGCTCGAGCTCAAGGACCGGCTCGGCGCGCCCGCCCCGGTGACGACCCCGGGCGCGGCCCCGGCGCTCGCGCCGACGGGGGACGACCGGCGCCAGCAGGTCGTCGACGCGCTCGTCGGCCTCGGCTGGAACCAGAAGGTCGCGGACGAGGCGGTCGCGACGGTCCTCGCGGACGTCGAGGGTCCGCTCGGGGCCGAGGAGGTGCCGGGCGTGCTGCGCGCGGCGCTGCGGAGCCTGGGCGGCGGGCGTGGCTGACCGACGCGACGAGGACGTCGAGCTCGTCACCGAGCGGTTCCCCGCGGAGTCGCTCGTGCACGCCGGCGCGGACGACCTCGAGCGCGCCGCGGAGGCCGCGCTGCGGCCGCGGCGCCTCGCCGAGTTCGTCGGCCAGCGCGTCGTGCGCGAGCAGCTGTCGGTGGTGCTCGACGCGGCGCGGGCGCGGGGGAGGGCGCCCGACCACGTCCTGCTCTCCGGCCCGCCCGGGCTGGGCAAGACGACCCTCGCGATGATCATCGCGGCCGAGCTCGGCACGTCGCTGCGCGTCACGAGCGGTCCCGCGATCCAGCACGCGGGCGACCTCGCGGCCGTGCTGTCCTCGCTCGAGGAGGGCGAGGTGCTGTTCCTCGACGAGATCCACCGCATCGCGCGCCCCGCCGAGGAGCTGCTCTACGTCGCGATGGAGGACTTCCGGGTCGACGTCGTCGTCGGCAAGGGCGCGGGCGCCTCGGCGATCCCGCTGTCGCTCCCGCCGTTCACCGTCGTCGGCGCCACCACCCGCGCCGGGCTGCTGCCCGCACCGCTGCGTGACCGGTTCGGCTTCACCGGGCACCTGGACTTCTACGACGCCGACGAGCTCGAGCAGGTGCTCCTGCGCTCGGCGGGCCTGCTGGGCGTCCGGCTCGCCGGGGCGGCGGCGCGGGAGATCGCGTCGCGCTCGCGCGGCACGCCGCGCATCGCCAACCGCCTGCTGCGCCGCGTGCGCGACTGGGCGGAGGTCCGCGGCGACGGCACGCTGAGCCTCGCCGCCGCGCGCGCCGCCCTCGAGGTGTACGAGGTCGACGAGCGCGGTCTCGACCGGCTCGACCGCTCCGTGCTCGAGGCGCTGTGCCAGCGGTTCGGCGGCGGCCCGGTCGGGCTGACGACGCTCGCCGTCGCGGTCGGCGAGGAGCCCGAGACCGTCGAGACCGTCGCGGAGCCGTTCCTGGTCCGCGAGGGACTCGTCGGCCGCACGCCCCGCGGCCGGGTGGCGCTGCCCGCTGCGTGGGAGCACCTCGGCCTCACCCCGCCGCGTGACACCGGGACCTTGTTCGGTTGAGCCGCCCCGCCGCCGTGCCGGGTGTGAGAGGCTCCGCACGGCGCGGGAACCCCCGCGCCCTGACGTGCGTTGGAGCGCTGGGCTGCTACGCCTAGACTGCCCCGGACACGATCGAACGTGAGGACCTTGTTGTGACTGAGCTCCACGCCGCTCTCGCGGCTGACACCGCGGCCGCCACCCAGACCGGTGGTGGCGGGTACGGGATGTACCTCATCCTGATCCTCGCCGTGGCCGCCTTCTGGTTCATGTCGCGCAAGAGCCGCAAGCAGCAGCGCGAGCAGGCGGAGTTCCGCAACACGCTGCAGCCCGGGGACGAGGTCATGACCGCCTCCGGGATGATCGGCGTCGTCGTCGAGGTCGACGACGACACGATCACGCTCGAGTCGGCGCCGGGCAGCCGCACGCGCTGGGTCCGCGCGGCCATCGCCAAGCGGGTCGTCAAGCCCGTCGAGGACGAGCCGGCCGACGAGGTCGACTCCGAGGACGAGGACGACCGCCTCGACGACGAGGCGATCGACGTGCCCGACGACCTGTCGTCGCTCCCCGAGACCCGAGGCGAGGACGACACCGACCGGAAGTAAGTCCCGCGGTCCGGCGAGCGGTTCGCCGGACCCAGTCCCCACCGGTCGTCCGCGACCGGTGCGCGCACACGAGAGAAGAACTCCGTTGGCCCCACCCACACGCCGCCGCCGACCGGTACGCACGCTGATCACCCTGCTGGTGATCCTCGTGCTGCCGTTCATCGCGGTCTTCATCGGTACGAAGACGTCCGACGCGACCTGGACGCCCAAGCTCGCCCTCGACCTGGAGGGCGGGACGCAGATCATCCTGACCCCGGTGTCGACCGACGGCCGCGAGCCGACGTCGGAGGACATCGCGCAGGCGATCAACGTCATCCGGCAGCGCGTCGACGGCTCCGGTGTCGCCGAGGCCGAGATCTCGAGCCAGGGCGGCAACAACATCGTCGTCGCGATCCCGGGCAAGGCGTCCGAGGAGACCATCGAGACCGTCAGCCGGTCGTCGCACATGGAGTTCCGTCCCGTCCTCGTCGAGGACTACGCGGTGACCGCGACGCCCGAGCCCGCGGCGACCGGTGAGCCGACCGCGGGTGCGACGGGCGAGCCGACGGCGGACGCGACCGGTGAGCCGACGGCGCAGGCCACGGCCGAGGCGGGCGCCGACGCGACCGCGGGGCCGACCCCCGCGCGCACGGACGACACGAGCGCGGACGCGACGGACGACGAGAGCGCACCGGCGGTCGAGCCGACCGACGCGGCCACGGCCGACGCGGGCGACGAGGCGACGGCGGAGGCCACCGAGGAGCCGACCCCCGCGGCGACCCCTGCGCGGCCCGACGAGCCCTCGTCGGCCAGCGACAAGGAGTACTGGATCACCGACGAGGTCCAGGCGGCGTTCGACGCGCTCGACTGCACCGACCCGGCGAACCTCGCCGGCGGCACCTCGGGCAAGCCCGACGAGGCGTTCGTCTCGTGCGGCGTCGACTCGGACGGCAACCCCTCGTACCTCAAGTACATCCTCGGTCCGGTCGAGATCGACGGCGCGGACATCGACTCCGCGACGTCGGGCCTCGAGGTCCTCGCGAACGGCGCGATGGGCAACCGCTGGGTCGTGAGCATGGAGTTCACGAAGGCGGGCGCCGACAAGTTCTCCGACGTGACGACGCGGATCAAGGACCTGCCGACGCCGCAGAACCAGTTCGCGATGGTGCTCGACGGCCTCGTGATCTCCGCGCCGAGCGTCAGCGAGACGATCCCGAACGGCCAGGCGCAGATCTCCGGCAGCTTCAACCAGAAGACGGCGGCCTCGCTCGCGAACCGCCTGAACTTCGGGTCGCTGCCGCTGGACTTCAAGGTCCAGTCGGAGCAGCAGATCTCCGCGACGCTCGGCACCGAGCAGCTCCAGAAGGGTCTGCTCGCGGGCATCATCGGCCTGCTTCTCGTCGTCGTGTACTCGCTGGTCCAGTACCGCACGCTCGGCCTGCTGACGGTCGCGTCGCTCGCGATCGCCGCGACGCTCACGTACGGGGTGGTGGCGCTGCTGTCCTGGACGCAGGGCTACCGGCTGTCGCTGCCCGGTGTCGCCGGTCTGATCGTCGCCATCGGCATCACCGCGGACTCGTTCATCGTCTACTTCGAGCGCATCCGTGACGAGCTGCGCGAGGGCCGCACGCTCGGCGCCGCGGTCGAGCGCGGCTGGGCCCGCGCCCGCCGCACGATCCTGGCGTCCGACGCCGTCAACCTCATCGCGGCGATCGTCCTCTACTTCCTCGCCGTCGGCGGGGTGCGCGGGTTCGCGTTCACGCTGGGCCTGACGACGGTCATCGACGTCGTCATCGTCTTCCTGTTCACGCACCCGATGATGGAGCTGCTCGCCAAGACGCGGTTCTTCAACGAGGGCCACCCGGCCTCCGGCCTCGACCCGCGCCGCCTGGGCGCGCCCGGGACCCGGTACGTCGGGCGCGGCAAGGTCGTCACCGGCCGCCGCGAGGACGTCGAGCCGGGGGACCAGGCCGAGTCCGCGCCGCAGCGCACGCCGGTCGCCTCGGGCGTCGGCGGCCGCGGCGACGGCCTGACCATCGCCCAGCGCAAGGCGGCCCAGCGGGCCGCGCAGCGCGCCCAGGGCGCCGGTGACGCACCGACCGACGACACGACCGGCGACGTGCCGGCCGAGGGGAGCGAGCGCTGATGGCCGCCGGATTCGCCCAGTGGGGCAACGACCTGTACACGGGCCGTCGGTCGTACGACATCGTCGGCCGCCGCCGGATCTTCTACGTCGCCTCGGTGATCGTCGTCCTGATCTCCGCGATCCTGCTCGTGCGGCCGGGTCTCAACCCGGGCCTCGAGTTCAGCGGCGGGTCCGAGTTCGTCGTCTCGGGCATCGAGGGCGACCGCGACCAGCAGCTCGCGATCGACACGGTGAAGGGCGTCGCGTCGTCCTCCTCGCCCGAGGTGACCAACCTCGGGCAGGACTCGCTGCGCATCCAGGTCGCCGAGCTGTCGGAGGCGGAGCTCAAGGAGATCGCGGGCGAGCTGCAGAGCGCGTTCGGCGTCACCGAGGACGAGATCACGACGCAGTTCGTCGGTCCGACCTGGGGTGCCGACGTCTCGCGCAAGGCCATCAACGGCATCGTCGTGTTCCTGCTCTTCGTCACGGTCGTCATGACCGCGTACTTCCGGAACTGGCGCATGGCGCTCGCCGCGATCATCGCGCTGGGGCACGACCTCGTCATCACGGTCGGCATCTACGCGGGTGTCGGCTGGGAGGTCACGCCGGCGACCGTGATCGGCTTCCTGACGATCCTCGGGTACTCGATCTACGACACCGTCGTGGTGTTCGACAAGGTGCGCGAGAACACGGCGGACACGCTCGACCAGACGCGCTACACGTACGCGGAGAAGGCGAACCTCGCGGTCAACCAGACGCTCGTCCGGTCGATCAACACATCGGTGGTCGCGCTGCTGCCGGTGTCCGCGATCCTCGTCGTCGGCGCGTTCATCCTGGGCGCGGGCACGCTGCGGGACATCGCCCTGGCGCTGTTCATCGGCATGCTCGTGGGCGCCTACTCGTCGATCTTCCTCGCGACGCCGCTCGAGGTGTCCCTGCGCGAGCGCGAGAAGTCGATCAAGGACCACACCGCGAAGGTGCTCGCGGCGCGCAGCGGCGCCACCCAGGCCGAGGGCGAGGAGGCCCCCGTCGTGCGGGCCGGCGCTCTGCGGCCCGGTGCGCACCTGGGTCACGCCGCGCAGCCGAAGCGGCGCAAGCCCACCCGATGAGCGACGGCCTCACGGTGGACCCGGCGCGCGGCGACGTCGCGCGCCGGGTCCACGAGCTCGTCCGGCTCGTGCCCGACTACCCGCAGCCGGGCGTCCTGTTCCGGGACATCACGCCGCTGCTCGCGGACGCGGACGCGTTCGCGGGCGTCGTGGCGACGATGGCCGCGGCGGTGCCGGGCGGGGTCGACCTCGTCGCCGGCATGGAGGCGCGCGGGTTCCTGCTCGCCGCGCCGGTGGCGACCGCGCTCGGGGCAGGCCTCGTGCCGGTCCGCAAGGCCGGCAAGCTGCCCGGCCCGACGGCGTCGGCGGCGTACGACCTCGAGTACGGTCGCGCCGAGATCGAGGTGCACCCGGCGACGATCGCGCCGGGGTCGCGCGTGCTCGTCGTGGACGACGTGCTCGCCACGGGCGGGACCGCGGCCGCGACCGTCGGTCTCCTGCGCTCGTGCGGCGCGGAGGTCGTGGGCCTGTCGTTCCTCGTCGAGCTCGCCGCGCTCGGCGGCCGGGCCCACCTCGACGGTCTGCCCGTCGACACGGTCGTCACCGTCGACTGAGACACCCGTCCCACCCTCCGGCTCCGACGACGCGCGGGCGCCCGTGTCGCGGTCCTTCGCGCGGACGACGTGCGCGGCGGACGTAGACTCGTGCGATCCAGCGTGACCAGCACGGAGGGAGACCGGGTGCCCGAGGACCTCGTCGCGCCCGCCTCGGGCGAGCGCACGCCGCCGAAGGCGGCGCAGCAGCCCAGCGGGACGGCATCCGGCGCGACCGGCGAGCAGCAGTCGTCGGCGTCGCGCGTCCGCGCGCGCCTCACGCGCTTCGGCGGGACGCGGGGACCCGCGTACCCGGCGCTCGAGCCCGTTCTGCACGCGGCCCGCGCCAACCACCCGAAGGCCGACCTCAGCACCGTCGAGCGGGCGTACGTCGTCGCCGAGCGCGCCCACCGCGGCCAGCTCCGCAAGAGCGGCGACCCGTACATCACGCACCCGGTCGCGGTCGCGACGATCCTCGCCGAGCTCGGCATGACGCCCTCCACGCTGGTCGCGGCGCTCCTGCACGACACGGTCGAGGACACCGAGTACTCGCTCGACCAGCTCCGGCGCGAGTTCGGGCCCGAGGTCGCGATGCTCGTCGACGGTGTCACCAAGCTCGACAAGGTCACCTACGGCGACGCGGCGCAGGCGGAGACGGTCCGCAAGATGGTCGTCGCGATGGCGCACGACATCCGCGTCCTGGTCATCAAGCTCGCCGACCGGCTGCACAACGCGCGCACCTGGAAGTTCGTCCCCGCCGCGTCCGCCGAGAAGAAGGCGCGCGAGACCCTCGAGATCTACGCGCCGTTGGCCCACCGCCTCGGCATGAACACCATCAAGTGGGAGCTCGAGGACCTGTCGTTCGCGACGCTGTACCCCAAGGTCTACGACGAGATCGTGCACCTCGTCGCCGAGCGCGCACCGGCCCGCGAGGAGTACCTCGCGGTCGTGCGCGACCAGGTCGGCGCGGACCTGCGTGCGGCGAAGATCAAGGCGACCGTGACCGGCCGCCCGAAGCACTACTACTCGATCTACCAGAAGATGATCGTGCGCGGCCGCGACTTCGCCGACATCTACGACCTGGTGGGCGTGCGCGTCCTGGTCGACACGGTGCGGGACTGCTACGCGGCGCTCGGCGCCCTGCACGCGCGGTGGAACCCGGTCCCGGGCCGGTTCAAGGACTACATCGCGATGCCCAAGTTCAACCTGTACCAGTCGCTGCACACGACGGTCATCGGCCCCGGCGGCAAGCCCGTCGAGATCCAGATCCGCACGCACGACATGCACCGGCGCGCGGAGTACGGCGTCGCGGCGCACTGGAAGTACAAGGAGAACGCGAAGAGCGGGGGGGCAGAGGCGGACGCGCCCGGCGGCGGTGACATGGCGTGGCTGCGCCAGCTCGTCGACTGGCAGCGCGAGACGGCCGACCCGACGGAGTTCCTCGACTCGCTGCGGTTCGAGATCGCCGGGTCCGAGGTCTACGTCTTCACGCCGAAGGGCGACGTCATCGCGCTGCCGCAGGGCTCGACGCCCGTGGACTTCGCGTACGCGGTGCACACCGAGGTCGGGCACCGCACGATGGGCGCGCGCGTCAACGGGCGGCTCGTGCCGCTCGACTCGACGCTCGAGAACGGCGACGTCGTCGACGTCTTCACCTCGAAGTCCGAGACCGCGGGCCCGAGCCGCGACTGGCTCGGCTTCGTCAAGAGCCCCCGCGCCCGCAACAAGATCCGCCAGTGGTTCTCCAAGGAGCGCCGCGAGGAGGCGATCGAGCACGGCAAGGACTCGATCGCCAAGGCGATGCGCAAGCAGAACCTGCCGATGCAGCGCCTGCTGTCGCACGAGTCGCTGGTCGCGCTCGCCACCGAGATGCGCTTCGCGGACGTGTCCGCGCTGTACGCGGCGGTGGGCGAGGGCCAGGTGGCCGCCACGACCGTCGTGCAGCGTCTCGTGCAGGCGCTCGGCGGGGAGACCGGCGCCGAGGAGGACCTCGCCGAGACCGCCCGCCCCGGGCCGACGGCGCGTCGCGTCCGTACGGGCGACCCGGGTGTCGTCGTGCGCGGCGTGGACGACGTGTGGGTCAAGCTCGCGAAGTGCTGCACCCCGGTACCCGGCGACGACATCGTCGGGTTCGTCACGCGCGGCGCGGGCGTCAGCGTGCACCGCAGCGACTGCATCAACGTCGAGCAGCTGCGCCAGCAGCCCGAGCGCATGGTCGACGTCGAGTGGAGCCACACCTCGTCGTCGCTGTTCCTCGTGCAGATCCAGGTGGAGGCCCTCGACCGGGCGCGTCTGCTGTCCGACGTGACCCGGGTGCTGTCGGACCACCACGTCAACATCCTGTCCGCGTCGGTCTCCACGACGCGCGACCGGGTCGCGATGTCGCGGTTCGTGTTCGAGATGGCCGAGCCGTCGCACCTGACGTCCGTGCTCGCCGCGGTCCGCAAGATCGAGGGCGTGTTCGACGTGTACCGCCTCACGGGCGCCCGCCCGGACGACGCGCTGCGCTGACCGGTCAGCGCGCGAGCGCGGCCAGCGCCGCGTCGAGCGCGACGTGGGCGCGGCGCACGTGCCGGCGGCCCGTCATCGCGTGCAGCCGCCGGCGCACGGCGTCCGGGTCCACGCCGGCGTCCGCCAGGGCGACGAGCCACACGACCGCCTCGCGGTGCTCCGACCAGCGCGCGACGTCGGCGGCCGTGCGCACCGGCGACGTGACGCGCACGCCCGCGACGAGCACCACGTCGTCCTCGGCGAACACCGTCTCGGCGCAGGTCCGGTCCTCGCGCGGGTCCGGTCGGCGCACGCCCACGGGAACGAGGACGCACGCCCGGCCGGGTGCCGGGCCGCCCACGTGGACCCAGGCGGCCGTGGCGCGCCCGAGCGTGCCGTGCCGGGGGAGGGCCGGTGCGAGAGCCAGCGCGCGGTCCTCCGGTGCGGGCGGACGCTCGCCCGTCACACCGACGGAGTCCGTGAGCGGCACCAGCACGCCGTCGAGCCGCAGGCCGAACCAGTCGGCCGCGCTGACCTCGTCGCGGCGGACGAGCCGGGGCAGGACGGTCGGGACGGGGAGCAGCGAGAGGGCGCCGGTCATCCCGTGAGGATGCCCGACGCCCTCCCGACGACGTGCGGGCGCCTGTGGACAGGCGCCGTGCGGGTCAGCCGCGCGCGTCCTGCGCGGCGCGGCGGACCTGCTCGAGCCACGCGCGGCGCGCGTCGAGCGCGGCCTGGGCCTCGGCGATGCGGCGCTGGTCGTTCGCGGCCTTCGCCTTCTCGAGGTCGGCCTCGAGAACCGCGATCGCCTGCTCGAGCTGCGCCGCCGCGCCCTCGGCCCGGGCCCGGGTCTCGGGGTTGGTGCGCGCCCACTGCTTCTGCTCGGCGTCGCGGATCGCGTTCTCGACGGCGCGCAGGCGGCCCTCGACGCGCTGGATGTCGGCGCGCGGGACCTTGCCCGCGGCCTCCCAGCGGTCCTGGATGCCGCGGATGGCCTGCTTGGCGGCCGCGAGGTCCGTGACCGGGACCAGCGCCTCCGCCTCGACGAGCAGCGCCTCCTTGACTTCGAGGTTCGCCCGGAACTCGGCGTCCGTCACCGCGTTCTGCGCGTCACGCGCGGAGAAGAACGCGTCCTGCGCGGCGCGGAACCGGGCCCACAGCGCGTCGTCGTCCGCGCGGCTCGCGCGGCCCGCGGCCTTCCACTGCGTCATGAGGTCGCGGAACGCCCCGGCCGTCGCGCCCCAGTCCGTGCTCGACTGCAGCCGCTCGGCCTCGGCGACCAGACGCTCCTTGACGGCCTTCGCCTGCGCGTTCGACTGCTCGAGCTGTGCGAAGAAGTGCCGACGCTCACGGTCGAACGTGGTGCGCGCGTGGCTGAACCGCTTCCACAGCGCCTCCTCGGTCGGGCGGTCGAGGCGCGGGCCGGAGCGCTGCGCCTCCTTCCACTGCTCGAGGAGCCCGCGCAGCTGCTCGCCCGCGGGGCGCCACTGGATGCGGCTCGGGTCGGTCGAGGCGATCTTCTCGGCCTGCTCCACGATCGCGGTCCGGGCGGCGACGGCCGCGGCGCGCGCGGCCTGGCGCTCGGCCTCGGCCTGCTTGCGCCGCTCGGCGGCGACGCCGCGCAGCGCGTCGAGCCGCGCGCGCAGGCCGTCGAGGTCGCCGACGGCCGCGGGCTCCGCGACCTCGTCGGTGAGCTTGGCCAGGGTCTGGTCGATCTCCTTGACGGACAGGTCCGTCGCGGTGAGGCGCGCCTCGAACAGCGCGACCTTCGCCTGGAGGTCCAGGAACCGGCGCACGTACAGCGCGAGCGCCTCCTCGGGCGTCGCACCCGGGTACTGGCCGACGACGCGCTCGCCCGCGGCCTCGCGGACCGTGACCGTGCCGTCCTCGTCGACCGAGCCGAACGTCGCGGCGTGCGCGGCCTCGGCGGCGTCGACCGGCGGGACCGGTGCGACGGGCGCCGCCGCGACCGGTGCGGCCGCGGCGGGAGCGGGGGTCGCACGAGGCCGGGGCACGGGGCGCGGGGTGGGCTTGACCGACGCCGGCGTGGGCCGCGGAGCGGGGGCCGGCGTCGCGGCGGGCGTGGGCGACGCAGGTGCGTCCGCCGCGGCGGCCTCGGGCCCCTCGGCCTCGGGGGCCGGTGCGTCCGCCGCGGCGTCGGCCTCGGGGGCCGGGGTGCCCGACTCGGACGCAGCCTCGGCCGCGGGGGCAGCGGCGTCCGCCTCGGGGGCGGTCTCGACCGTCGCGTCGGCGGTGGTGGTCGTCTCGGCGTGCGTCTCGCCCTCGGGAGCGTTCTGCTGCGGCGTCTCGACCTGCTCGGCGGCGGCGTCGGCCGTGCTCGGGGCCGACTGGTCCGGGGTCTGCGTCACTGGATCTTCACTCCCTTGATGATGACGTCGGACACGGGGGAGCCGTCGGACGACCCTCCCGCCGTGCCCGCGTCGGCGATGGCCTTGACGGCGTCCAGTCCGGACGTCACCTGGCCGAACACGGTGTAGCCACCCGCCGCGTCGGACGGGATCGTGCTGTCGTCGTAGACGATGAAGAACTGCGAGCCCATCGACCAGCCGTTGCCGGACTGGCGGGCCATGGCGATCGTGCCCGCGGGGTACACGTCGTCGGCCGGGGCGTTCTCGACCGGTCCCCACGCGTAGCCCGGGCCGCCGGTGCCCGTGGCCTCGGGGTCGCCGCACTGCAGGACGAAGATGCCCTCGGTCGTGAGCCGGTGGCACTTGGTGTCGTCGAAGAAGCCGTCCTGCGCGAGCGTCACGAAGTTGGCGACCGCCTGCGGCGCCGCGGAGCCGTCGAGCGTGATCCCGAGGGTCTGGTCGCCCAGCTGGATCTCGCCGGTCCACTCGCGGTCCTCGGCGAGCGCGGGGTCGGGCACGAGGTCGGAGTTCGTGGGCTCCTCGGTCGGGACCTCGGCGGGCGGCGGGACCGCGTCCGGTGCGGCCGTGTCGTCGGACCGGTTCGCGACGACCGCCGCGACGATCCCGATCACCACCACCAGCGCCCCGACGACGGATCCGGCCACGATGCGCTGGCGTCGCTGCCGCGCCCGGACCTGGGCCTGCCGTTCCTGCCACTTCTCGTACCGGCGGCGCTCGTACTCGCGCTCCCGCTTGTTGGACACCCGCACTCCTCGCGTGACTGTCGATGCACCGTGCGCACGGACGTCTCCCGCACCGTCGCACAGTGGAACCCCGGACAGTCTAGGCAGGTGAGGGGCGTTGGTGATCCGAGCGCCGCGCGGTGGGACGGCGTCCGGGTGACGGCGGGCCCCGCACGGGGGTGCGCGAGCGCCGCGACGCGCGTGCCGCGGGGCGTCTAGCCTGCGGGGCGTGGAGGTCCTGACGGTGGTGTCCCCGGTGTTCGGCGCGCGCACGAGCGTGCTCGTCGCGGACGGGGGTGCGTGCGTCGTCGTGGACGCGGGCGCGCTCGTCGCGGAGACGGTCGCGTCGCTGGTCGAGGAGCGCGGCCTGACGCCGCGCGCGGTGGTGGTGACGCACGGGCACGCCGACCACGTGTGGGACGCCGGGGTGCTCGCGGAGCGCCTGGGGGTCGCGGTGCACGTGCACGCGCGCGACGCGTACCGGCTGGCGGACCCGTTCGGCACGCTCGGGGTGCTGGGCGGCGCGGCGCACGACCCGCAGGGTCCGCTCGCGCAGTCCCTCGCGGCCGTCGGCGTCGACCCGGCCGCGTACGTCGCGCCCGCGGACCTGCGCACGTTCGGGACCGCGTCCGACGAGGGGGCGTCCGAGCGCGACGCGGACGTCGAGCTCGACCTCGGCGGGCTCGTGCTCGTCGCGCGGCACGCGCCGGGCCACACCGAGGGCTCCACGCTGTACCTGGTCGACGACGTCGCGTTCACGGGGGACGTGCTGTTCGCGGGGACCGTCGGCCGCACGGACCTGCCGGGCGGCGACCCGCAGGTCATGGCGCGCACGCTGCGCGAGGTCGTCGCGCGCCTGGACCCGGCGACGCAGGTGGTGCCGGGGCACGGGCCGACGAGCGACGTCGCGCGCGAGCTCGCGACGAACCCGTTCCTCGCGCGCGCCTGAGCGAGCGGCCGGGACCGCGTGCCGGGCGGGTGCGACGAGCGGGTGCGCGCGTCTGGGAAGATCGGGGCATGGCGCGACCCACACCCCTGTCCGGATTCCCCGAGTGGCTGCCCGAGGGGCGCATCGTCGAGCAGCACGTGCTCGACGTCCTGCGCCGGACGTTCGAGCTCCACGGCTTCGCGGGCATCGAGACGCGGGCGGTCGAGCCCCTGGACCAGCTGCTGCGCAAGGGGGAGACCTCCAAGGAGGTCTACGTGCTGCGCCGCCTGCAGGAGGACCCGGAGGCGCCGGGGACCCGCGGCCACCGCGAGGCGGAGCGCGGACTGGGCCTGCACTTCGACCTGACCGTGCCGTTCGCGCGCTACGTGCTGGAGAACGCCGGGCACCTCGCGTTCCCGTTCCGCCGCTACCAGATCCAGAAGGTGTGGCGCGGCGAGCGGCCCCAGGACGGCCGGTTCCGCGAGTTCGTGCAGGCGGACATCGACGTGGTCGGCGCGGGTGCGCTGCCGTACCACTACGAGGTCGAGCTGCCGCTGGTGATGGCGGAGGCGCTCGGGGCGCTGCAGGAGATCGGGCTGCCGCCCGTGCGCATCCTCGTCAACAACCGGAAGGTCGCCGAGGGCTTCTACCGCGGCATCGGCCTGACGGACGTCGAGGGCGTGCTGCGCAGCATCGACAAGCTCGACAAGATCGGCGCGGACGCGGTCGCGGAGCTGCTGGTCGCGGAGGCGGGCGCGAGCGCGGAGCAGGCGCAGGCGTGCCTGCGGCTCGCGGGGATCAGCGGGACCGACGAGGACGTCGTCGACCGGGTCCGCACGCTGGCGGCCGAGGTCGGCGCGCAGCACGACCTGCTCGACGAGGGCCTTGCCGAGCTGGGCCAGCTGGTGCGCGCGGCGCAGGACCGGGCGCCGGGCGTCGTCGTCGCGGACCTGAAGATCGCGCGCGGCCTCGACTACTACACGGGCTCGGTGTACGAGACCGTGCTCGTCGGGCACGAGCAGCTCGGCTCGATCTGCTCGGGCGGGCGGTACGACACGCTCGCGTCGGACGGAGCGACCACGTACCCGGGCGTCGGGCTGTCGATCGGGGTCTCCCGCCTCGTGTCGCGGATGCTCGGCGCGGGTCTCGTGCGCGCGACCCGGTCGGTGCCGTCGGCGGTGCTCGTCGCGGTGTCGTCGGAGGAGGACCGGGGCCGCTCGGACGCGGTCGCGGCGGCGCTGCGGGCGCGCGGCATCCCCGTCGAGGTCGCGCCGAGCGCGGCGAAGTTCGGCAAGCAGATCCGTCACGCCGACCGCCGCGGGATCCCGTTCGTGTGGTTCCCCGGGCCCGCCGAGGCCGGCGGGACGGGCGACGAGGTGAAGGACATCCGCTCGGGCGACCAGGTGCCCGCGGACGCTGCGACCTGGGCGCCGCCCGCCGAGGACCTGTTCCCGCGCGTGGTCGCCGCCACGGAGGCCTGAGCGTCGTCACCGCGCCCGACGGGGCGGCGACTTGCCCGCCGTGCGTACACGTGTTCGAATCGGTGCGTGCGGTGGGACGGTCAGAAGGTCGAGCAGGACGCGGGCGTGCTCCCGGGACTGGAGCTCGCGGGGCTCGTGCGCACGGTGCGCACGCCCGACTTCGCGGGCGTGACGTTCCACGAGGTGCGGGCCCGTAGCGCGCTGTCGCACGTGCCCGCGGCCTCCCAGGTCCCGTTCCGGTGGACGGTGAACCCGATGCGCGGCTGCCTGCACCGGTGCGTGTACTGCTTCGCGCGGGGGACGCACCGGTACCTGGACCTCGACGCGGGGCAGGACTTCGACACGCAGATCGTCGTCAAGACGAACGTCGCGGAGGTGCTGCGCGCCGAGGTGCAGCGCCCGTCCTGGTCGCGCGAGCACGTGGCGCTCGGCACCAACACCGACCCCTACCAGCGCGCCGAGGGGCGGTACCGCCTGATGCCGGGCGTCATCGACGCGCTCGCCGGCTCCGGGACGCCGTTCTCGATCCTCACCAAGGGCACGCTGCTGCGGCGCGACCTGCCGCTCCTGGCGGGCGTGGACGTGCCCGTCTCCCTCGCGGTGTCGGTCGCCGTGCTGGACGACGAGCTGCAGCAGCGGCTCGAGCCCGGCACGCCGACCGCGCGCGCCCGGCTCGACCTGGTGCGCGCGGTCCGGGACGCGGGCCTGCCGGTGCACGTCATGGTCGCCCCGGTGCTGCCGTGGCTCACGGACTCCACCGACCACCTCGACCGCCTGCTGGCTCAGGTCGCCGCGGCGGGTGCGCAGCGCGCGACGATCCTGCCGCTGCACCTGCGGCCCGGCGCGCGCGAGTGGTTCCTGGCGTGGCTCGAGCGCGAGCGGCCCGACCTCGTCGCGGGCTACGGCCGGGTGTACGGCCGCGGCTCGTACGCGCACGCCGAGTACCGCGCGTGGCTCGCCGACCGGGTCCGGCCCCTGCTGGCGCGGCACGGGCTCGACCGCCCCGCCGCGCAGGACGCGGGGCTGCGCTGGGGCCGGCGCGAGGCGGAGGCGCACGGCGCCGCGACCGAGGTCCAGCCGAGCCTGTTCTGACCGGCAGGCCGTGGCGCGACGGGCACCGGTCGTCCGGGCGGGCCGGACCCCGGCACCCAACTATGATCGTCGGGGCCCCGTGCGTCGGGGCCGTGACTCCGATCCCTGAACCGAAGGACCTTCCGTGCTGCGCACCCACACCGCCGGCTCGCTGCGGGCCGAGCACATCGGCTCCACCGTCACCCTCACGGGCTGGGTGGACCGCCGGCGCGATCACGGCGGCGTCGCCTTCGTCGACCTGCGGGACGCGTCCGGCATCGCGCAGGTCGTCATCCGCGACGAGGCCGTGGCGCACGGGCTGCGCTCGGAGTACGTGCTGCAGGTGACCGGTGAGGTCGGGCGTCGCCCCGAGGGCAACGAGAACCCGAACCTCGCGACCGGCGAGATCGAGGTCGTCGCGACCGACGTCGTCGTGCTCAACGAGTCCGCGCCGCTGCCGTTCCAGGTGTCGTCGTCGGTCGACGAGCAGGTCGGGGAGGAGGCGCGGCTGCGTCACCGGTACCTCGACCTGCGCCGCCCCGCCCCGGCGCGCGCGCTGCGCCTGCGTGCCGCGGCGAACCGCGCCGCCCGCGCGGTGCTCGACGCGCACGACTTCGTCGAGGTCGAGACCCCGACGCTCACGCGCTCGACGCCCGAGGGGGCGCGCGACTTCCTGGTGCCGGCGCGTCTGTCGCCGGGCTCCTGGTACGCGCTGCCGCAGTCGCCGCAGCTGTTCAAGCAGCTGCTGATGGTCGCCGGGATGGAGCGCTACTACCAGATCGCCCGCTGCTACCGCGACGAGGACTTCCGCGCGGACCGTCAGCCGGAGTTCACGCAGCTCGACGTCGAGATGAGCTTCGTCGAGCAGGACGACGTCATCGCGCTCGCCGAGGAGGTGCTCGTCGCGCTGTGGCGCCTCGTCGACGTCGAGATCCCGACGCCGATCCGCCGCATGACGTACGCCGAGGCGATGGAGAAGTACGGGACCGACAAGCCCGACCTGCGCTTCGGCCTCGAGCTGACCGACCTCACGGAGTACTTCCGCGAGACGCCGTTCCGCGTGTTCCAGGCGCCGTACGTCGGCGCGGTCGTCCAGCCGGGCGGCGCGAGCACGCCCCGTCGCGGGTTCGACGCGTGGCAGGAGTGGGCCAAGCAGCGCGGCGCCAAGGGCCTCGCGTACGTCACGGTCGGCGAGGACGGCGAGCTCGGCGGGCCGGTCGCCAAGAACATCACCGACGCCGAGCGTGCGGGCCTCGCCGCCGCGACCGGCGCGCAGCCGGGCGACGCGATCTTCTTCGCCGCGGGCAAGCAGTCCGAGGCGCGCGCGCTGCTCGGTGCGGCCCGCCTCGAGATCGGCCGCCGCGGTGGCCTGATCGACGAGTCGCAGTGGTCGTTCGTGTGGGTCGTCGACGCGCCGCTGTTCAAGCCCACGGGCGAGGACGACGACGTCGCCGTCGGCGGCGGCGCCTGGACGGCCGTGCACCACGCGTTCACGTCGCCCACGCCCGAGTGGATCGACACGTTCGAGCAGGACCCGGGCAACGCGCTCGCGTACGCGTACGACATCGTCTGCAACGGCAACGAGATCGGCGGCGGCTCGATCCGTATCCACCGCCGTGACGTGCAGCAGCGGGTCTTCGAGGTCATGGGCATCGGCCCCGACGAGGCCCAGGAGAAGTTCGGCTTCCTGCTCGACGCGTTCCAGTTCGGCGCCCCGCCGCACGGCGGCATCGCGTTCGGCTGGGACCGCATCGTCGCGCTGCTGACGGCGTCGGAGTCCATCCGTGAGGTCATCGCGTTCCCGAAGTCGGGCGGCGGCTATGACCCGCTGACGCAGGCGCCGGCGCCGATCACGCCGGAGCAGCGCCGCGAGGCGGGCGTGGACGCCAAGCCCAAGGAGGCGAAGCCGGCGGCCGAGCCGACCGCCTGACCCCACCGCGAGCCGAGAAGGGCCCGGCCGCGTCGACGACGCGTCCGGGCCCTTCCGGCGTCCGGCGGCGCGGCCTCGTGGCCGCGCCGTCAGTGCGAGAGGTCCAGGCGCGTGTGCAGTCGCTTCGCCCAGCGCGGGGCCCACCAGTTGACCCGGCCGAACACCGTCATGGTCGCGGGGACGAGCAGCAGCCGGACGACGGTCGCGTCGATGAGCACGGCGACGGCGAGCGCGAACCCGACCTCCTTGATGACGAGGAGCCGCCCGGTCATGAAGCCCGCGAAGACCACGATGATGATCGCCGCGGCCGACGTGATGATGCGCCCCGACCGCTGCAGCCCGACGCGTACCGCCTCGTCCGTCGGCATGCCCTCGTCGTGCAGCTCCTTGATCCGGGACAGCAGGAAGACCTCGTAGTCCATCGCGAGGCCGAACCCGAACGCCGCGACCAGCGCGACGACGAACGTCTCGATGCCGCCCGCGGACACGAAGTCGAGGAGCCCGGCGAGGTGGCCCTCCTGGAACGCCCAGACGAGGACGCCGAGCGACGCGGCGAGCGACAGCAGGTTCGTGAGCAGCGCCTTGACGGGCAGCACGAACGAGCCGGTCATGAGGAACAGCAGCACGAGCGTGGCGAGCACGACGATCGCCGCGGCGAGCGGAGCGCCGTCGCGCAGCGCGGTCACGAAGTCGATCTGGGCCGCCGCCTGGCCGGTGACCCACGTCGGGAAGCCGGGGTCGAGCGCGCGGATCTGCTCGACGACCCCGCGGGCGACCTCGTCGCCGGGGTCGGCGGTGTCCGGGCGGACCCCGATGACGACGTACGAGCCGGCGACCCCGGCCTCGTCGACGGAGGCGACGCCGTCGAGCCCCGCGAGGCGGGCGGCCCACGCGGCGCCCTCCTCGAGCGTGGTCTCGGCGACGACCGTCACGGCGGCCGACGTCGCGGCGGGGTACTCGCGTGCCAGGGTCTCGACGAACGCGCGCTGCGTGCTGTCGGTCGGCAGCAGCGCGGTCGTCGAGCTGCGCATCTCGAGGTGCGTCAGCGGCAGGGCGAGCAGTGCGAGGAGCGCCGCGGAGCCCCCGAGCACGAGCCACGGCCGGCGCTGGACGCGCGCGGCGAGGCGGGAGAACAGGCCGTCGGTGGTACGGGCGTCGGCGGTGCGCGCGAGCACGGCGCGCAGGCCCGGGACGCGGGCGAGCAGCCCGGGACGCAGCAGCCGGCGGCCGGTGATCGTCAGCAGCGCGGGGACGAGCGTGAGCGCGGTCGCGGCGGCGACGAGCACGACGGTGAGCCCGGCGGCGCCGATGGCCCGCAGGATCGCCGGGCTGAACACCAGCAGCGAGCAGATCGCGATCGCGACGGTGACCGCCGAGAAGGCGACGGTGCGCCCGGCCGTCGCCATGGTGCGCTCGACCGCCGCGGCGACGGCGCCGTCCCCGCGCCGGCGGCGCGCGGCGCGCCCGCCGTCGTCGGCGACGAGGTGGTGCAGCTCCTCGCGGAACCGCGAGACGACGAGCAGGCCGTAGTCGATCGACAGGCCGAGCCCGAGGACCGTGACGACGTTGACGACCGAGGAGTCGACGTCGAGGAGGTAGGTCAGGCCCAGGACGGTCGCGAGGCCCCCGGCGATGGAGGCGAGCGCACCCGCCATCGGCATCGCGGCGGCGAGGAAGCCGCCGAACACGAGCACCATGACGACGAGCGCGAGGGGGAGGGTGAGCGCCTCGCCGCTGCGCAGGTCCTCGCGCACCTGCGTTGTGATCTCCTGGACGATGAGCCGCGAGCCGCCGACGACGCCGGTGGCGTCCGGGGCGACCGCGCGCAGGTCGTCGGGCACGGCGCGCAGGCGGTCCGCGACGTCGGCGATCGCGGCGTCCCGTGCGACGGGGGTCAGCGAGCCGGCCACGTCGACCACCACGAGGAAGCCGTCGCCGTCGCGGGCGACGAGCGGCGCGGCCGCGGGGTTGGTGACGCCGCCCGGCAGCGCGAGGGGGTCGACGACGGCCTCGACGCCGGGGATCGTCGCGAGCTCGGTGCGCGCGTCGGCGAGCGCCGTCGCGACCGCCTCGTCGGCGGGGTCGACGCCGGACACGACGAGCGTCACGGACGTCCCGCCGTCCTGCGACGCGTACAGCAGGTCGCGGCCCTCGACGCTCTCCGAGCCCGGCACCGTGGGCTCGCCGGTGGTGACGCGGTCGAACACGGACTCGCCGTGGAGCCCCACGACGGCGAACGCGTAGCCGAGGGCGGCGACGACGAGCCAGACGACGACGGTGGTGCGCGGGCGGTGGGCCACGAGACGGCCGAGTCGGGCGAACACGGTGGCCATGCTCGCAGGTCACCCGTCCGGCGCGCACACCCGGGGGTCCCGCTGTGGACGACCCGGGGCGGAGGGGACGACCCGCTCCGGCGCGCGCGGGCGGGTGGGCGGCGCGACGTACGCTGCGCGCATGGACCTGTTCGACGCGGTGAGCTCGACGAGCTCGGGGGTGCCCGCGCCGGCGGCGGGCGCGCCGCTCGCGGTGCGGATGCGGCCCCGCACGCTCGACGAGGTGGCGGGGCAGGGGCACCTGCTGGTGCCGGGCTCGCCGCTGCGTCGGCTCGTCGAGCCTGCGGGGGAGTCGGAGCGTCGGGCCGCCCCCTCGTCGGTGGTCCTGTGGGGTCCGCCGGGCACCGGGAAGACGACGCTCGCGTACCTCGTGGCGTCGTCGTCGGGCCGGCGGTTCGTCGAGCTGTCGGCGGTGACGGCGGGCGTCAAGGACGTGCGCCAGGTCGTCGACGACGCGCGGCGGCGGCTCGCGGCGGGCGGCGAGGAGACCGTGCTGTTCATCGACGAGGTGCACCGGTTCACGAAGGCGCAGCAGGACGCCCTGCTGCCCAGCGTCGAGAACCGGTGGGTGACGCTCGTGGCGGCGACGACGGAGAACCCGTCGTTCTCGGTGAACTCCCCGCTGCTGTCCCGCTCGCTGCTGCTGACGCTCCAGCCGCTGGGCGTCGAGGACGTGCGCGCGCTCGTGCGCCGCGCGGTGGCCGACGAGCGCGGCCTGGGCGGCAGCGTCGCGCTGGCGCAGGACGCGGAGGAGCACCTGCTGCGCCTGGCCGGCGGTGACGCCCGCAAGGCGCTGACGATCCTCGAGGCCGCGGCGGGCGCCGCGCTGAGCGACGACGAGCACGCGGTGGGCCGCGGCGAGGACGAGCCGGTCCCGGTGGACCTCGCGACGGTCGAGCGCGCGATCGACGTGGCGGCCGTGCGCTACGACCGCGACGGCGACCAGCACTACGACGTGATCAGCGCGTTCATCAAGTCCGTGCGCGGCTCGGACGTGGACGCCGCGCTGCACTACCTCGCGCGCATGATCGCGGCGGGGGAGGACCCGCGGTTCATCGCGCGTCGCATCGTCATCTCCGCGGCGGAGGACGTGGGCATGGCGGACCCGAGCGCGCTGCAGACGGCGGTCGCCGCCGCGCAGGCGGTCCAGCTCATCGGCATGCCGGAGGCGCGGATCGTGCTCGCGGAGGCCGTGGTGCACCTGGCGACGGCACCGAAGTCCAACGCGGCGTACGTCGGCGTGGACCGCGCGTTGGCGGACGTGCGCGCGGGCCGGCTCGGCCCGGTCCCGCCGCACCTGCGCGACGCGCACTACCCGGGCGCGAAGCAGCACGGGCACGGCGTGGGGTACGTCTACGCGCACGACGAGCCGCACGGCGTGGCGGCGCAGCAGTACCTGCCCGACGAGCTCGTCGGCTCGCGGTACTACGAGCCGACGGACCGCGGGTACGAGCGCCAGGTCGCGGACCGGCTCGAGCGGATCCGGCAGATCCTCGGTCCGTGACGCACGTCCCAGGGGCGGATTCGTCCCGGCGCCGTGGGTGCGGGTAAGGTTGACCGGTCATGTGCGCCGTCGTGCCCTGCACGCGCTGCCTGCCGGGTCGTCCCGGCGGACGTCGCCCGTGACCACCCTGGGGCCCTAGCCAGGACCACGCAGGACGAGCAGCGCTCGTCGTCGCGAGGTCCCTCGAAGGTCGGCCCCACGCCCCCGGACGCCGTCCGGTGGCGTGACGTCAACGAACACGACAGGAAGTACCGCTGTGAGCAGTGTGACCCGCTCGCGCCGCCAGGTCCGCCTGAGCCGCGCCCTCGGCCTGGCCCTGACGCCGAAGGCCGTCAAGCACTTCGAGAAGCGCCCCTACCCGCCCGGTGAGCACGGCCGCGCGCGCCGCCGCACCGAGTCGGACTACGCCGTGCGTCTGCGCGAGAAGCAGCGTCTGCGCGCCCAGTACGCGCTCCGCGAGAAGCAGCTCGCCCGCGCGTACCAGGACGCCCGCAAGGCCCCGGGCCTGACCGGTGAGGCGCTCGTCGAGATCCTCGAGACCCGCCTCGACGCGCTCGTCCTGCGCGCCGGCTTCGCCCGCACGATCCTGCAGGCGCGCCAGGCCGTGACGCACCGTCACATCCTCGTCGACGGCAAGATCGTCGACCGCCCGTCGTTCCGCGTGAAGGTCGGCCAGACCATCCAGGTCAAGCCGAAGAGCCAGGCCACGGTGCCGTTCCAGGTCGCCGCCGCGGGCGCGCACCGCGACGTGCTCCCGGCCGTCCCGGGCTACCTGGACGTGCAGGTCGAGAAGCTGTCGGCCGTCCTGGTCCGCGACCCCAAGCGTGCCGAGGTCCCGGTGACCTGCGAGGTCCAGCTGGTCGTCGAGTACTACGCCCGCTGACCCAGCGCGCACCACGTCACGGAGCCCCGTCGCGCCACCCGCGCGGCGGGGCTCCGTCGTGTCGCCGGCCCGGCGGCCGGTAGGGTGCAACAGTCATCGAGGAAGGACGAGGGGATGTCGGTCTCAGACGTCGCGGGGCTCATCGCGGCCATCGCCTTCGTGCTGCTCGTCGGCCTGCTCGCGGTCCCGCTGCTGAAGCTGGGCCGCGTGCTGGACGAGACGCGCGACTCGGTCAAGGAGCTCACGGACCACACGGTCCCGGTGCTCGACGAGACCGCCCAGCTCGTCGCGTCCTCGAACGGCCAGCTCGACAACGTCGACAAGGTCACCACGGCCGCGGCGCAGGTCTCGCAGAACGTGTCCGCGCTGACGGCGCTGTTCGCGGCGACGGTCGGCGGTCCCGTGGTCAAGGTCGCCGCCTTCTCCTACGGCGTGCGCCGCGCGCTCGGCGGGCTCGCCGCCGGGGCGCGCAAGGGCCGCTGATGCGCCGGCTGTTCTGGGTCGGCGTCGGCGTCGCCCTCACCGTCGTGGTGGTCCGCAAGGGACGCGCGATCGCGGAGGCGTACCTCCCGCAGGGCACGACCGACGTGGTCCAGGGCGCGTCCGCGCTCACGCGCGCGTTCGCGACGGCCCGCCAGGAGTTCTCCGCCGGCATGGCCGAGCGAGAGGCGCAGCTGCGCGCCGAGCTCGTCGGCGACGTGGACGTCGACGCCGTGCGCGCCGACAAGGCGCGGCACGTGGACGAGCTGCGAGCCGCGTGGGGCGGCACGCGCCGGCGACGCGACGTGCCGCCCGACTGGGCCGGTCCCCTCGAGGACCCGGACGACGACGCCGACGCGGCGTTCTTCTGACCCCGTCGCCACCCGACCCCGCCGCGCACCCGCGGCAGCACCCCCGGGCCCACCGGCCCACCCGTCACACCACCGAGGACATCATGCGCACCGCCGAGATCCGCCAGCGTTGGCTCGACTTCTTCTCCGCCCGTGGACACGCGGTCGTGCCGTCGGCCCCGCTCATCTCGCCCGACCCGTCGACGCTCTTCGTCATCGCGGGCATGGTGCCGTTCATCCCCTACATGCTGGGGGAGCAGACGCCGCCGTGGCCCCGCGCGACGAGCGTGCAGAAGTGCGTGCGCACCCTCGACATCGAGGAGGTCGGCAAGACCACCCGGCACGGCACGTTCTTCCAGATGAACGGCAACTTCTCCTTCGGCGACTACTTCAAGGAGGGGGCGATCACCTACGCCTGGGAGCTCGTGACGGGCAGCCAGGAGGAGGGCGGCTACGGCTTCGACCCCGACAAGATCTGGGTCACCGTCTTCCACGACGACGACGAGGCCGCGGCCCTGTGGAAGCGGATCGCCGGCCTGCCCGACGAGCGCATCCAGCGGCGTGGCATGAAGGACAACTTCTGGTCCACGGGCGCGCGCGGCCCGGCGGGCCCGTGCTCGGAGATCTACGTCGACCGCGGCCCGGAGTACGGCGCCGAGGGCGGACCGGTCGTCGACGAGGACCGCTACCTCGAGATCTGGAACCTCGTGTTCATGCAGTACGAGCGGGACAACGGCGGCACCAAGGAGTCGTTCCCGATCCTCGGCGACCTCAAGCAGAAGAACATCGACACGGGCATGGGCCTCGAGCGGGTCGCGTACCTGCTGCAGGGCGTCGACAACCTCTACGAGATCGACCAGGTCCGCCCCGTCATCGACGGCGCGGTCGAGATGTCGGGTCGCCGCTACGGCGCGAACCGCGACGACGACGTGCGCATGCGCGTCGTGGCCGACCACGTGCGCTCGGGCCTCATGCTCATGGGCGACGGCGTGACGCCGTCGAACGAGGGCCGCGGCTACGTGCTGCGCCGACTGCTGCGCCGCTCGATCCGCGCGATGCGCCTGCTCGGCGTCGAGGACCCGGCGCTGCCGGTCCTGCTGCCGATGAGCCGCGACGCGATGAAGGACGCGTACCCCGAGCTCGAGCGCGACTTCGACCGGATCAGCCAGGTCGCGTACGCCGAGGAGGAGGCGTTCCGGCGCACGCTCGCGGCGGGCACGACGATCCTCGACACCGCGGTCGCGCAGGCCAAGGCCGCGACCACGGCGAGCACCGGCACGCGTCCGGTGCTGTCGGGTGCGGACGCGTTCCAGCTGCACGACACGTACGGCTTCCCGATCGACCTGACGCTCGAGATGGCGGAGGAGCACGGCGTCGACGTCGACCGCGAGGCGTTCCGCGCGCTCATGGCGGAGCAGCGCGCGCGGGCCCGGGCCGACGCGCTCGCCAAGCGCGCCGGGCACGCCGACCTGGCGGCCTACCAGGACCTCCAGCAGACGCTCGCGTCCGAGTCGGCGAAGCCCGTCACGTTCGTCGGCTATACCGACGCGCAGGCGCGCACCAAGGTCGTCGGACTGCTCGTCGACGGTGTGCCGCAGCCCGCGGCGACCGCGCCGGCGGACGTCGAGGTGGTCCTGGACGTCACGCCGTTCTACGCCGAGGCCGGTGGCCAGCAGGCCGACACCGGCACGATCGTCCTGGACAACGGTGCGCGCATCGAGGTCGACGACGTGCAGGCGCCCGTCAAGGGCCTGTCCGTGCACCACGGCCGCCTGGTCGACGGCACGGTCGCGCTCGGCGAGCCGGGCACGGCGTCGATCGACACCGCGCGCCGTCAGGCGATCGCGCGCGCCCACACCGCGACGCACCTGGTGCACAAGGCGCTGCACGAGTCGCTCGGCGAGACGGCTACGCAGGCCGGGTCGCTCAACGCGCCCAGCCGCCTGCGGTTCGACTTCCGTTCGCCGTCCGCGACCCCCGCCGCGGTGGTCTCCGAGATCGAGGCGCGCGTCAACGAGCGCCTGCAGGACGACCTCGAGGTGCGCGACTCCGTCATGCCGATCGACGAGGCGCGCGCGATGGGCGCGATGGCGCTGTTCGGCGAGAAGTACGGCAACGAGGTGCGCGTCGTGTCCATCGGCGGCGACTGGTCGCTCGAGCTGTGCGCGGGCACGCACGTGCGCCGCTCCGGCGAGCTGGGCCTCGTGACCCTGCTGTCGGAGTCCGCGATCGGCTCCGGCGTCCGCCGTGTCGACGCGCTCGTCGGCGCCGGCGCGTACGGCTACCAGGCCAAGGAGCGCGCGCTCGTCGGGCAGCTCTCGGGCCTGCTCGGGGCGCGCCCCGACGAGCTCGCGGACCGCGTCTCGAACCTCATGACCAAGCTCAAGGAGTCGGAGAAGGAGCTGGCCGCGCTGCGCCAGGCGCAGGTGCTCGCGCTCGCCGGGACGCTCGCGTCCGGCGCCGAGCAGGTCGGCGTCACGCGCGTCGTGACGCACGACGCGGGGGAGCAGTCGCCCGACGACCTGCGCACGCTCGTGCTCGACGTGCGCGCGCGCCTGGGCGAGTCGGCGCCGAGCGTCGTCGCGGTCGGCGGCGTCGCCAAGGGCCGCCCGGTCGTCGTCGTCGCGACGAACGCCGCGGCGCGCGAGGCGGGGCTCAAGGCCGGCGCGCTCGTGCGCACCGCGTCCCAGGTGCTCGGCGGCGGCGGTGGCGGCAAGGACGACCTCGCGCAGGGCGGCGGCTCCGACGCCGCGAAGCTGGCGGACGCGCTCGCCGCGGTGCGGACCGCGGTCGCGTCCTGATGGAGCACGCGCCGTCCGGCGCGCCCGGCTCGGGGACACCCGGACCGGGCGCGCCGGACCTCGGCGGCGTGCCCGCGCTCGCGCGCGGGCCGCGTCTCGCCGTCGACGTCGGCACGGTCCGGGTCGGGCTCGCGGCCAGCGACCCGGACGGGATGCTCGCGACGCCCGTGGAGACGCTCGCGCGCGACCAGCGCGACCGTCCCGGGCGGCTGCCGAAGGACCTCGCGCGGGTCGTGCGGGAGGCGCGCGAGCGGTGTGCGAGCTGTGTGTACGTCGGCCTGCCGCGGCACCTTTCGGGTGCGGAAAGCGCGTCCTCGCAGACGGCGCGCGCGTACGCTGGCACACTGGCGCAAGCCGTCGCACCCGTGGAGGTGCGGCTGGTCGATGAGCGGATGAGCACGGTGTCCGCCCATCAGGCGCTGTGGGCGTCCGGCCGATCCGGGCGCCGCCATCGCGAGGTGGTCGACCAGGCCGCCGCGGTGGTGATCCTGCAGTACGCGTTGGACGCCGAGCGTGCGACGGGACGTCGTCCCGGGGAACGGGTCGAGGTCGACCCGGCGCTCGGTCCGACGGGTGAGGGGGCTGTGGGCGACGCGACGGACGACGGTGGAGCGACGCGGACGTGACGGGCGGCAGCCAGACGCAGTGGTGGGCGACGGACGGTTCCCGTCCGGGCGCCGGCCCGTCGACCCCCTCGTGGGTGCCGACGCCGGCTGCGCAGACCCCCGGCACGCCGACGCCGGGTCGGCACGCGCCCGGTGGGCAGGTCCCGGGCACGCAGCCGACGGGGACGCCGGTCGTGTTCGGCGGCCACCCCGCGGTCGGTCCCGCCCCGGTCGGTCCTGCCCCGGCCGGTCCCCGGCCCGTCGACCCGACGCCGCACGGCGCGCCGCCGCGGACGCCGGACCCGGGCACGCGGCCGCCGTCCCGCCGCGACCGCCGGTCCGGCCGGCAGCGTGAGGAGCAGGAGCGCCAGGAGGGACGTCGTCAGCGCGTCGTCGTGACGCTCGTCGTGACGGCCCTGCTGGCCGGCGCCGCGTACGTCGTGGCGTCCGTGCTCCGCGACGACACGCCGTCCGCGGACGCGCCGGTCGTCGCGACCCCCGCGGTGGAGGACTTCCCCGGGCCGGGCCACGGGTCCGTGCGGGTGACGATCACGGCGGACGACGACGTGACGGCCGTCGGCACCGCGCTCGTCGAGGCCGGTGTGGTCGCGGACGCGGACGTCTTCGCGCGGACCTGGAAGAAGATGGCGTCGGGCTCCGTGACGCCCGGCACCTACGAGCTCGCGCTCGGGATGCCGTGCGCCGACGCGGTCACCGCGCTGCTCGACCCCGCGACCAAGGCGACCCTGACGGTGACCCTGGACGACGGGCTCGCGTCGTGGGAGGTGCTGGCCAAGGTCGCCGAGAAGACGACCATCCCGCTGGCCGAGCTCCAGGCCGCCGCGAAGGACCCCGCCGCCATCGGGCTCCCGGAGCAGGCGGGCGGCCACGTCGAGGGCTGGCTGGCGTCGGGGACGTACGAGGTGCCGTCCGACGCGACGGCCGCCGACGTCCTCGCGCTGCTCGTGGCGCGCACGGTGCAGGACCTCACGGACCGCGGGGTCGACCCGGGCCTGTGGCAGTCGGTGCTGACGAAGGCGTCGCTCGTCGAGCGCGAGATGACGTCCGACGACTACCGGGCGACGTTCGCGCGCGTCGTCGAGAACCGCCTGCGCAAGGAGCGGCCCCTCGAGATCCCGGCGACCGTCTCCTACGGTGCAGGGACCACGTCCCCGCCGACGGAGGCCATGCGCGCGGACACCGACAACCCGTACAACACGTACACGCAGCTCGGCCTGCCGCCCACGCCGATCGCGACGCCCAGCGCCGCCTCGATCGACGCGGTGCTCGCGCCGGCCGACGGCGAGTGGCTGTTCTGGACCACGGTCGACGCCGAGACCGGCGAGACGCTGTTCGCGGCGACGTACGACGAGTTCCAGGAGCTGGTGGCGGGGATCGACACCGAAGACGACGAGTGACACGCCAGACGGACCGGCGGCGGGAGCAGCCCCGGCGGACCGTGAGCCCGACCGCGACAGCGGCCGACGATGGGGAGAGCCCGACGTGAGCGAGAGTCAGACCGAGTGGTGGGCCCCCGCACCCCCCGGGGCGGGCGAGCAGCCGGCCGCGTCCGGCGCAGCCTCGCGTCGTGACGTCCGCGAGCGGCGCAAGGCGGCCCGCGCGCGCAAGGCCCGCCGTCGCCGCACCGTGTGGGTGGTGCTCCTCGTGCTGGTGCTCGTGGGCGGGGCGGGGTACGCGGTCTGGTCGATGGTCGGCGACATGTTCGACGGCGGTGGCACCACGGCGACGCCCACGGACTACCCCGGGCCCGGGCACGGCTCCGTGGAGATCGTCGTGAACGCCGGCGACTCCGGCCAGGCCATCGGGCAGACGCTCAAGGACGCGGGCGTCGTCGCGTCGGTGAACGCCTTCGTCAAGGCGTACGATGCGACCCCGGGTGCCACCGGCATCCAGCCCGGCACGTACTCGATGCTGCTCGAGATCCCGGCCGCGGACGCGGTCACCGCGCTGCTCAACCCGGCGACGCGCGTCGACAGCAAGGTCGTCGTCGCCGAGGGCAAGACGGCCAAGGAGATCTACGCGAAGGTCGCGGAGGCGCTCGGCGTCTCGCCCGAGGACGTCGCCCGGGCGGCCGAGGACACGACCGCGATCGGCCTGCCCGAGCAGGCGGGCGGCAAGGTCGAGGGCTGGCTGTTCCCGGCGACGTACACCGTGGCGCCGGACGACGACGCGACGTCGGTCCTCAAGGAGATGACCACGAAGACCGTCCAGGTCCTCACCGACCTGAAGATCCCCGAGGACCAGTGGGAGACGACCCTCATCAAGGCGTCCCTGGTCGAGCGTGAGGGCAAGCTCGACGAGGACCGCCCGAAGATCGCGCGGGCCATCGAGAACCGGCTCGAGCAGGACTGGCGCCTCGACATCGACGCCGCCGTGGCCTACGGCGCAGGCGTCAAGGGCACCGAGCTCAACCAGTCGCACCTCGACGACACGTCGAACCCGTACAACCTGCGCCGGCTCAAGGGTCTGCCGCCGACCCCCATCGCGTCGCCCGGCACGGTGTCGATCAAGGCGGTGCTCACGCCCGCGGACGGCGCCTGGATGTACTGGTGCACGGTCAACCTCGACACGGGCGAGACGTGGTTCAGCGTCACCGACGACGAGCACCAGCAGTGCGTCGCGGCGATGCGCGCCTGGATCGCCGAGAACCCGCGGTGAGCGGGCTCGACACCGTCGGGGAGGTCGAGGGGCACGTCGTGCGGCACCGCGCCGCGGTGCTCGGCCACCCCGTCGCGCACTCGCTGTCGCCCACGCTGCACCGCGCGGCGTACGCGGCCCTCGGGCTCGACGACTGGGCCTACGAGGCGCGCGACGTCACGGAGGAGCAGCTCGAGGGGTTCGTGCGTGCCCTGCCCGACGAGTGGGCGGGCCTGAGCCTGACGATGCCCCTGAAGCAGACCGTGATCCCGCTGCTCGACCACGTGGAGCCGCTCGCGCAGGTCGTCGGCGCCGTGAACACGGTGCTGCTGCAGGGCACCGGGGCGGGGCGCACGCTCGTCGGCGCGAACACCGACGTGCACGGCCTGGTCGCGGCGCTGCGCGAGGGCCTGGCCCCGGGCGCGGCGGTGCGGCACGCCGTGGTCCTCGGTGCGGGGGCGACCGCGGCCTCCACGCTTGCCGCGCTCGCGGAGCTCGGCTGCACGGCGCCGCGCGTGCTGGTGCGCTCGGCCGCGCGCGCGGGCGGGCTGCTGCGCGCGGCGCACCGCATGGGCGTGGAGCCGGTGCTGCGCCCTCTCGACGAGGCGGCGGGCACGGTCGTCGGCGCGGACGTCGTCGTCTCGACGCTGCCGCCGCGCGCCGCGGACCCGATCGCCGAGCAGCTCGCCGGCTCGCCCGCGGGCGTGCTGCTCGACGTCGCGTACGACCCGCGACCGACCGCGCTGCACGCGCGCTGGGTCGCGCTCGGCGGCGTCGCCGTCGGCGGGGAGCGCATGCTGCTGCACCAGGCCGCCGAGCAGGTCCGGCTGATGACGGGCCGGCCCGGCCCGGTCGAGGCGATGGACGCCGCGCTCGCCGCGGTCCTCGACGCCTGAGGGTCCTCGCCGTCGTCGGCGCGCGTCGACGGAGGGGCCCGGGGTGCGGGTGCTGGGTGCCCCGAGTGGGATTCGAACCCACACTGGATCGGGTTTGAGCCGAACGCCTCTGCCGGTTGGGCTATCGGGGCCAGGGCGTCAGCATAACGACGGCCGGGGTCGCCCCGGCTGCGGTGCGGGGTGCGTGAACGGGCTCACACGGCGAGCGCGCGGTGCGACGGCCGGTGCGGCCATTACGCTGTGTCCGTGACCAAGGACGCCAGCACCGACCCCGCCCAGGCGAGCCCCGACGCCGTGGACAAGCCCGAGGGCGCGACCCACGCCGCGGCGAGCGCGCGACCGGCGCGGCGCGCCGTCGTCGCGGAGGACGAGGCGCTCATCCGCATGGACGTCGTGGAGACGCTGCGTGACGGCGGGTTCGAGGTCGTCGGCGAGGCCGGCGACGGCGAGCAGGCGATCGCGCTCGCGACGGAGCTCAAGCCCGACGTCGTCGTCATGGACGTCAAGATGCCCGTGCTCGACGGCATCTCCGCGGCCGAGCGCATCGCCAAGGAGCACGTCGCCCCGGTCGTCCTGCTCACCGCGTTCTCGCAGACCGAGCTTGTCGAGCGGGCGCGCGACGCGGGCGCCATGGCCTACGTCGTCAAGCCGTTCAGCCCCGCGGACCTGCTGCCGGCGGTCGAGATCGCCATCTCCCGCTACGCGCAGATCAGCGCCCTGGAGTCCGAGGTCGCGGACCTCGCCGAGCGGTTCGAGACCCGCAAGCGCGTGGACCGGGCCAAGGGCCTGCTCATGACGAAGATGGGCCTGACGGAGCCGGAGTCGTTCCGCTGGATCCAGAAGACGTCGATGGACCGCCGCCTCACGATGCGCGAGGTCGCGGACGCGGTCATCGAGCAGGTCGGCGGCGCCTGACCGACACGAGTCGACGACGCCCCCGTCGCGACGGCCCCGGCCGGACGCGACGGGGGCGTCGTCGTGTCGGGGGACGGTCGGCCCTGGCCGCCGGGTGCGTCGGCGGGTGCGTCAGTCGCCCGTGAGGCCGACGTCGACGACGAGCGCGCGGTGGTCGGCCAGGCCCGTGTCGATCGACCGGGCCGGGCCCGTCGCGGTCACGCCGCCGTCCGTGAGCACGTGGTCGATCTGCGCGGTCGGGGCGTCCACGGGGTAGGTGGGGGCGTCCGCGAGCGACCGCATGCCCGTGGCGCGGTGCGCCGTCGCGGGCCCGACGTTGAGGTCGCCGAGCAGGACGAGCGGGCGGGGGAGCTCGGTGAGCGCGGCGACGAGGTGGCGCGCCTGGACGACGTTCTGGCCCGCGAGGAAGGACAGGTGCGCGCAGACCGCCGTGAGCGGGCCCTCGGGCGTGTCGAGCACCGCGGCGAGCGCGGCCCGCGGGTGGTCGTGGTGCGGCCGGGGGAGCCGCCGCGGGCGGTGGGTCCACGTGATGCCGGGGCGGCGGGGGAGCCGGACGGTGAGCCACCGCCGCACCGGGAAGCGGGTCACGAGCGCGACGCCGTAGGCGGCGCCGGTGGGCGGTGCGTCGTCGTGCGGCTCGCGCCAGAGCCCGACGGGGCCGCGCAGCGTCACGGCGAGGCGCGCGTCGACGGCGCCTGCGGCCTGCGCCGCGACCGCCGTGAGGTCGGCACGCCCGGAGCGCGGCTGCCGGTGGTCGACCTCCTGCAGCGCGAGGACGTCCGCGTCGAGCGCGCGCACCGCGCGGGCGAACCGGTCGACGTCGACGCGCCGGTCGTCGGCCGTGCGGCCGTGCTGGATGTTGAAGGTCGCGAGTCGCACGCGTCGATTGTCGCGGGGTGCGGAGGCCGAGGCGCGCGGGGGAGCGGCGCCACGGTCGGCGGGCGTCTTCCTCGGTGAGATCAGCCGTCTCGGTCAACGGGCAGGGCCGTCCGAGTGACGTAGTTGGTCACGACTTGGCAACGAAGCAGTCCGTCGCCTTGGCGGACACATGTCCGATACAAACCATGGTTACCGTCGCGTCACGTTGTACGGGTTCCGGGGCCACCGGTGCCCGGACGCACCCCTCACGGAGAGGTTGGAACGCCCATGGTTCGTTCTCATCACGCGATGAGGGCCGCGGCCCTCGCCGGCGCTGTCGCACTGGTCCTGACCGCATGCGGGTCCGACGGCTCGTCGGACGACGAGACCCCCGCCGGGGGCGACAGCACGTCCGCTGCCGCACCCGCGGCCGGTGGCGACCTCGTCATCGGGACGCTGCTGCCCCAGACTGGCTCGCTCGCGTTCCTCGGCCCGCCCGAGATCGCGGGTGTCGACCTCGCGGTGAAGGAGATCAACGACGCGGGTGGCATCGACGGCAAGAAGGTCGTCGTGCACCACGCCGACTCGTCGGACGCCGACCACGGTGACGTCGCCCCGCAGTCGTGGACCGACCTGCAGTCGAAGGGCGTCCAGGCGGTCATCGGTGCCGCGTCCTCGTCGGTCACGCAGCTCGTCGTCGACGACATCACGAACGCCAAGGTCGTCATGATGTCGCCCGCGAACACCGCGACGAGCCTGTCGGGCTACAGCGACTTCTACTTCCGTACCGCGCCGCCGGACACCGTCCAGGGCTCCGCGCTCGGCAACCTCATCCTCGAGGACGGCGTCGAGACGCTCGGCATCCTCGTCTTCAACGAGGAGTACGGCACCTCGCTGCGCGACGTCGTCCAGGAGACCGTCGAGGGCGCCGGCGCGACCGTCACGTACGGCAAGAAGGACCAGGAGTTCGACCCGACCTCCTCGTCCTTCGCCGACCCGGTCGCCGGTGTCATGACGTCGAACAACGGCGGCGCACCCGACGCGATCGCGATCATCGCGTTCGAGCAGACCAAGTCGATCGTCCCCGAGCTCGTCGCCGCCGGCTTCACCGGCCGCGTCTACATGGTCGACGGCAACACCGCCGACTACTCGAAGGACTTCGAGGCGGGCACGCTCGCCGCGTGGCAGACGCAGGGCACCATCCCGGGCGCGTTCCCGAACGAGGAGTTCAAGAAGCGCATGCTCGAGATCGACCCCGACCTGACCGACTACGCGTACGGCCCCGAGTCGTACGACGCCGCGATCCTCATCGCGCTCGCCGCGCTCAAGGGCGGCGGCGTCGACGGCGAGACCATCCAGAAGAACCTGGCCGCGGTCTCCGGCGCGAACGGTGGCGAGAAGTGCACCGGCTGGAAGGAGTGCGCCGATCTCGTCGCCGACGGCAAGGACATCGACTACGAGGCCGCCTCGGGTGCGGGTCCGTTCAACGAGGACAACGACCCGTCCTCGGCCCTCATCGGGATCTACCAGTACAACGACGACAACACCTCGACCTGGCAGAAGGCCGTCGAGGGGTCCGTCGCCGGCTGACCCGCTGAGCAGACGCCTCGGCCCCGTCGGTCCCCGCGACCGGCGGGGCCGAGGCCTGTCACCCGCTCTCGCGCACGCATGCAGGAGGCCCGGCCCCCGTCCTGGGGTGCCGGGCCTCCTCGCGTGCGCCGGGCGGGCGCTCAGTCCGCGGGCGTGTCCTTCGCGGCCGACTCGACGTCCGTCGCGAGCGTGCCGAGGTAGAGCTCGATGACCTTGGGGTCGTGCATGAGCTCGCGGCCCGGGCCCGAGTACGCGTTGCGCCCCTGGTCCAGGACGTACGCGCGGTCGCAGATCTGCAGGCAGCGGCGCGCGTTCTGCTCCACGATGACGATCGACACACCCGCCTTGTTGATCTTGCGGGTGCGCAGGAACGCCTCGTCCTGCCGGACCGGCGACAGACCGGCCGACGGCTCGTCGAGCAGCAGGACCGACGGCTCCATCATGAGCGCGCGGCCCATCGCGACCATCTGCCGCTCACCGCCGGACAGCGAGCCGGCACGCTGCTTCCGCCGCTCGCCGAGCGCCGGGAAGATGTCGGTCACGAACTCGAACCGCTCGGCGAACCGCCTGGGCTCCTGGAAGATGCCCATCTGCAGGTTCTCCTCGATCGTCAGCGAGGGGAACACGTTGTTCGTCTGCGGGACGAAGCCCACGCCACGGCGCACGAGCTTGTCCGCGCGCAGGTTGGTGATCTCGTCGCCACCGAGCGTGACCGTGCCCTGGCGGATCGGCACGAGCCCGAACAGCGCCTTGAGGAGCGTCGACTTGCCCGCCCCGTTGGGGCCGATGATGCCGACCAGCTCGCCCGGGTGCAGCACGAGGTTGCAGCCGTTGAGGATGTCGACCCCGGGCAGGTAGCCGGCGTACAGGTCGCGGGCGGCGAGCAGCGGCTCACCGTCGGGCGCCCCGCGGTGGACGTCGCTCGCCGTGGTCTGGGTCGTCACTGCGTCGCCTCCTCGGCCTCGGCCTCTGCCTCGTACTGCTCGGCGACGTCGTTCTCGAGCAGCGAGTCGTCACCCAGGTCGGTGTCGTGGTGCGCACCGAGGTAGGCGTCGACGACGGCCTGGTCCTGCATGATCGTCTCGGGCGGCCCCTCGGCGACGACGCGCCCCTCGGCCATGACGACGACCCAGTCGGAGATGTGCCGGACCATGTGCATGTCGTGCTCGACGAACAGCACGGTCATGCCCTCGTCGCGCAGCGCCTGGATGTGCCCGAGCAGCGACTGCGTGAGGGCGGGGTTCACGCCCGCCATCGGCTCGTCGAGCATGACCATCGTCGGGCGGGTCATGAGCGCGCGCGCCATCTCCAGGAGCTTGCGCTGACCGCCGGACAGGCTGCCCGCGAAGTCGTCGGCCTTGGCGTCGAGCTTGAACCGGGCGAGCAGCTCGTGCGCGCGCTCGGTGATCTCCGCCTCCTGCGCGCGCCAGGTCCAGGGCACGAGCGAGGCGAGGAGGTTCTCGCCGCGCTGGGCGGTCGCCCCGAGACGCATGTTGTCCAGCACGGTCATGCGCGACAGCGCCTTGGTGAGCTGGAACGTGCGCACCATGCCGGCCTTCGCCATGCGCGCGGCGGGCCTGCCGTGCACGGCCCGACCCTCGAACGTCCACTCGCCGGCGTCCGCCCGGTCGAACCCGGTGAGCAGGTTGAACAGGGTCGTCTTGCCGGCGCCGTTCGGCCCGATGAGCGCGGTGATGGCGCCGCGCTGGACCTCGAGGTGGTCGACGTCGACCGCGGTGATGCCGCCGAACGTCCGGCGCACGCCCGTGGCGACGATGATCGGGTCGGGCTTCGGCGCGCCGGGCTCGCGCGGCACGTCCGCGAGGGCCTGTGCGACCCGGGTGCGGGCCGCACCGGCGGGCTCGCGCGACGGCGCCTCGGGCGCGACGTCGGGGGCGTCCACGGGGACCTCGGCGTCGGGGTTCGGGGGAGTCTCAGCGGACATCGATCGCCAGCTCCTTCTTGTCGCCGAGGATGCCTTGCGGCCGGAAGATCACGAGCAGCATCAGGGTGAGCCCGACGAGCATCCAGGAGAAGGCCTCGGACTGCGTGCCCGAGATGAAGGAGAGGTCCGCGTCGCGCAGCACGCTCTTGACGAGCATGAACACCGTCCACATGAGGATCGAGCCGAGCACCGGGCCGAACACCGTCGCGGCGCCGCCCAGGAGCAGGATCGTCCAGATGTTGAAGGTCATCGTGCGGCCCATGGAGTCGGCCTGCACCGCCATCGGCAGCGTGTAGAAGACGCCGGCGACCGCGCCGCCGATGCCGCCCAGGATCAGCGCCTGCATCTTGTACCCGTAGACGTTCTTCCCGAGCGCGCGCACCGCGTCCTCGTCCTCGCGCACGCCCTTGAGCACGCGGCCCCAGGGCGAGCGCATCCAGCGCCAGACGAGCAGGCACGCGATCGCGACCGCGGTCCACGCGGCGAGCCGCAGCCACCACGAGTTCGACGTGCAGTTGGGGTACGTCCAGAGCCAGAGGGTCGTCGAGCCGTCCGGGAACGGGCACATCGCCTCGAACGACTTCTTGAAGCCGTCGCCCCCGGACAGGCCGGAGTTGCCGCCCGTGAGCCACGTGAGCGACGTGGAGCGGCTGACGATGCGGACGATCTCGGCGGCGGCGATCGTGACGATCGACAGGTAGTCGCCCCGCAGCTTGAGGGTCGGGATGCCGAGGATCACGGCGAACACGACGGCCGCGGCGACCGCGGCGAGCACCGACGCCCAGAACGGCCACCCGGCGATGGCCGTGACGGCATAGGCGTACGCGCCGAGCAGGACGAAGCCCGCCTGGCCGAAGTTGAGCAGGCCCGTCATGCCGAAGTGGATGTTGAGGCCGATGGCGGCGAGCGCGTACGCCGCGGTGGTCGCGGTGAACGCCTCGCTCGCGACGTTGGTGAGGATCCGGGTCCAGTCCATGGTGTCCCTCCTGGCCTCAGCCGATCCGGTCCCGGCGGCCCAGGATGCCCTGGGGCCGCACGAGGAGGACGAGGATGAGGATGAGCAGCGCGCCGGCGTACTTCATGTCCGACGGGATGACGAGGCTCGACATCTCGGCGACGACGCCGATGACGATCGACCCGGCGAGCGCGCCCCACGCGGTGCCGAGACCGCCGAGCGTGACGGCCGCGAACATCAGGAGCAGGACGGTGCCGCCCATGTTCCAGGCGGTCGACTGGAAGTACAGGCCGGTGAGCACGCCGCCCAGGGCTGCGAGGCCGGCCGCGCCGGTCCACACGATCCGGATGACCCGCTCGACGCCGATGCCGGACGCCGCGGCGAGCGCGGGGTTGTCGGAGACGGCGCGGGTGGCGCGGCCCGTGCGGCTGTAGAGGAGGAAGACGGCGACACCGGCGAGCACGGCGATCGCGATCACCGCGGACACCAGGCTCTGCTGGGTGAGGCTGACCGGCCCGATCGCCACGGGCTTGGGGTTGGTGGTGTCGATGCGCAGCCGGCCGCCGCCGAGCAGGAACTGGAACAGGTACTGCAGCACCATCGACAGACCGATCGTGACGATCATCTGCTGCGTGAGCCCGATGCGTCGGCGTCGCAGGGGGCGCCAGAGCCCCGCGTCCTGCACCCACCCGGAGGCGGCGCCGGCGAGGGTCGCGAGCACCGCGGCGAGCCAGAGGTCGAGCCCGACGGTCTGCACGAAGAAGTAGGCGAGGATCGCGCCGAGGGTGACCTGCTCGCCGTGCGCGAAGCTCGACAGGCCGGTCGTGCCGTAGATGAGCGACAGTCCCACGGACGCGAGCGCGAGCAGAAGACCGAACACGAGGCCGTTCGCGAGCTGCTGCGCGACCCGCTTGCCGGTCACGCCGCCCGTCGAGGTGCCCGTGCCGGACCGCGGCTCGTCGGGGGCGTCCGTCGCGGTCCGCCCCGGCGCAGGAGTCGCGCCGCCACCGCCCCCGGCGGGGTCGCCGACCGCGAACAGCACCCGGGACTGCGAGTTGAGCAGCACCTTGACGGTCCGCGAGGTGACCGACGGGTCCCGCAGGGCCTCGCCCTCGGGGAGGGTCGCGGGGTCGATCGTCACCGTGTAGTCACCCGGGACGGTGACGGGCGCGGACCACGTGCCGTCGTCGCCGGTCGCGACGTCGACGCTCTGGCCGCCGCCCTCGACGGTGAGCGCCACGCCCACGGCGGGCTCGCCGGCGGACGTCTTGACCGTGCCGAGGACGCACCCGGTCGCGGCGTCCGGCACGCACGGCTCGGTGGCCGTCGCGGCCGCCGGCACGGCCTGCAGGAGCACGGTGAGCAGCGCCGCGAGGGCGAGTGCCACGGACCTCCCCACGCGCCTGGAGCGCCTCGTGGTCGCGGGTCGTGCCGGTGCTCGTCCTGGATGGGCGAGAGCGCTCACCTAGGACCTCCGTCCTCTGCTCGCATCACCGCCTGGGGGGTCAGGCGGTCGTCGTGCCTCTGCCACGTTGCGGGTGCCGCGTGACGTGCTGGTCGTGCGCGTCCGACGCCGCCCCGGCGTGAGCCCGGCCGACGTTAGGCACTGATTGTGTCGATCTGGTTTCGCATTGCCCAGAGGTTCGGCGCGTGTCGCACGATCGGACGCGTCCGGTGCGTACGGATCGTCCTCCCGGGCGAACGGTGCGTTCCGCCCGGCGTGGTCGGCCGACCCGGCCCGAGCCGGCCCGGGTCGGCCCTGCCGCCGGGTCCGGGACTAGGCAGCGCGGCCCGACGTGCGTCATGATCGTCGTCGGCGCCGTCGTGGGCAGCGGGGCTGCCGGTTCCGGATCCCCCTCGTCCGCCGGAGGTGTCGACCGTGCGTCCCGGAGTGCTAGCGCGCGTGGCCCAGCCCGCCGACCTGGACGACCTCGTGCACCTGTGCCTCGAGGCGCGCAAGGAGGCCGGCACGGGCGCGCAGCTGTGCACCGACGACGCGGACCGGCTCCGCCGCCAGCTCGGCGCCCTGGTCGGCGTCGACGGCGGCATGGTGCTCGTCGGGATCCTCGACGACCAGCCCGCCGGGCTCCTGCTGGGCCGCCTCGTGGGCCCGAGCCTCTTCCAGGACGGCACGTCGCTCGCGCTCGAGGGCATCTACGTCCTGGGCACGGCCCGCCGCCGCGGCCTCGGGCACGCGCTGCTGGCCCACGCCGTCTCGGTCGCCGAGCAGAACGGCGCGACCGAGGTCTACGCCGCGCCACTGCCCGGCGCGCGGGGCATGCAGCGCTTCCTCGCCCGGCTCGGGTTCGCCCCGGCCGCGGCGTTCCGGGTCGCGGGGACGGCCGCGCTGCAGCGCCGTCTGCAGCAGGAGGCGGCCCCGGTCGCGGTCCGCCGTCCGGCGCCGCGCGGGCTCGAGGACCTCATCGCGCGGCGGCGCCAGGCGCGTGCCGCGCGCCAGCCGGCCGAGCCGGAGGCGACCACCCTCGGTCTGCGCATCGACCGGTCGTCCGTGCTGCGCCGCCCGACCGCCACACCCGGCCGCGGGTGGTGACGGCCGGTCGACCGACCGGTGCCCCGGGCCCGACGAGCGCGGCGCGACTGACGCGTCGGCGCCCGACGGGTGGTCTCGTCAGCGGGCGTCGAGGACCATGCACGTGAGGCGCGCGGTGCACAGCCGGCGTCCGTCCTCGTCCTCGACCACGATCTCGTAGGTCGCGAGCGAGCGCCCGAGGTGGACGGCGCGCGCGGTGCCCGTGACGGTGCCGGTGCGCGCCGAGCGGTGGTGCGTGGCGTTCAGCTCGACGCCGACCGCGACGCGCCCGGGACCCGCGTGCGCGACGGCGGCGTACGAGCCGAGCGTCTCGGCGAGCGCGGCGGTCGCGCCGCCGTGCAGCAGCCCGAACGGCTGGGTGTTGCCCGCGACGGGCATGGTCCCGACGGCGCCGGCCGCGCTGACCTCAGTCACGACGATCCCGAGGCGCTCGATGAGCGTGCCGCGCTCGTCGGCGAGCGCGGCGGGCCGGTCGGGCGACGCGTCGTCCTGCGGGCCGGGGCCGGGGCCGGGGGTGGGCGTGGGCGCGGGGGTGTCGGTCATGGCAGATAGGTTGGCACCCGTGAGCGAGGCACAGCGGGAAGCACACCGGGCGGCGGACGCGGGGACGGTGCAGGCAGGATCGGGTCAGGCCGGGGCGGACCGGGCGGGCACGCCCGCGCGGCTGCTCCTCATCGACGGGCACTCGATGGCGTACCGCGCGTTCTACGCGCTGCCGGTCGAGAACTTCGCGACGTCGTCGGGGCAGCCGACGAACGCGGTGTTCGGCTTCACGTCGATGCTCGCGAACCTGCTGCGCGACGAGCAGCCCACGCACGTCGCGGTCGCGTTCGACCTCGGTCGCACGACGTTCCGCACCGAGCGGTACGAGGCGTACAAGGGCACGCGCGACGCGACGCCCGAGCCGTTCCGCGGCCAGGTCGACGTGATCCGCCGCGTCCTGGAGCCGCTGCACATCCCGGTCGTCACCAAGGAGCGGTTCGAGGCCGACGACGTGATCGCGACGCTCGCGACGCAGGCGACGGCCCAGGGCATGCAGGTGCTCATCTGCTCGGGCGACCGGGACTCGTTCCAGCTCGTCCGCGACGACGTGACGGTGCTGTACCCGGTGCGCGGGGTCTCCGAGCTGGCCCGCATGACGCCCGAGGCCGTGGAGGCCAAGTACGGCGTCCCGCCCGAGCGCTACAGCGACCTCGCCGCGCTCGTCGGAGAGACCTCCGACAACCTGCCGGGCGTCCCGGGGGTCGGTCCGAAGACCGCGGCGAAGTGGCTCGCGGCGCACGACGGCCTCGAGGGCGTCGTCGCGAACGCGGACCGGATCACGGGCAAGGCGGGGGAGTCGCTGCGCGCCAACCTCGCGCAGGTGCAGCTCAACCGCCAGCTCAACCAGCTCGTCACCGACCTCGAGCTGCCGGTGGGCCCCGAGGACCTCGAGGCCCGGCCGTGGGACCGGCAGGCGCTGCACACGATCCTCGACGAGCTGGAGTTCCGGACGCTGCGGGACCGGCTGTTCGCGATGCTGCCCGACGAGTCGAGCACGTCGGCCGTGGCGGTGGCCGCGGCGGCGCTCGAGCTGGCCGAGCTGGAGCCGGGCGCCCTGGGCGCGTGGCTGGACGAGCGCGCGGGCGCGGTGCTGGGCCTCGACGTGCGCGGGACGGGCGCGCCCGCGGGCGGCGACGCGTGGGGCGTGGCGGTCGCGGACGCCGACGGGAGCGCGGTGGTGGTCGACCTCGCGGAGGTCGTGCCGGCCGACGAGGCGGCCCTCGCGGCGTGGCTGGCCGACGAGAGCCGCGGCAAGGCGGTGCACGGCGCGAAGGTCGCGGCGCACGCGCTGCGCGGCCGTGGCCTGGAGCTGGCGGGCGTGCGCTGCGACACCGAGCTCGCGGCGTACCTGTGCCAGCCCGACCGCCGCGCGTACGACCTGCCCGACCTGGCGATCGGCTACCTGCACCGCGAGCTGGGGGAGGACGACGCGGCCGCGGGCGGTCAGGGCGCCCTCGACCTCGAGCTCGACGGCACGGGCGAGGACCGCCGGGCGGCGGTCCGTGCGGCCGCGGTGCGCGACCTCGCGGACGTGCTGGCGGCCGAGGTCGGCACGCGCGGCGCGGAGCACCTGCTGCGCGACGTCGAGCTGCCGCTGCAGGCGGTGCTCGTGCGGATGGAGGGCACGGGCATCGCGGTGGACGCCGACCGGCTGCACCACCTGGAGCGCGAGTTCGACGGCCAGGTGACGCGCGCCGCGCAGGAGGCGTACGCGGTGATCGGCCGCGAGGTGAACCTGGGGTCGCCGAAGCAGCTCCAGGAGGTGCTGTTCGACCAGCTCCAGATGCCGAAGACGAAGCGCATCAAGACGGGGTACACGACGGACGCGGCCGCGCTGACGGACCTGTTCGCCCGGACGCAGCACCCGTTCCTCGAGCACCTGCTGGCGCACCGCGACGCGATCCGCCTGCGGCAGACCGTCGAGGGGCTCCAGCGCTCGGTGGCGCCCGACGGGCGGATCCACACGACGTTCCAGCAGACGATCGCCGCGACGGGCCGGCTGTCCTCGACGGACCCGAACCTGCAGAACATCCCGATCCGGACGGAGGCGGGTCGCCAGATCCGGCGGGCGTTCGTCGTGGGCCCCGGCTTCGAGACGCTCCTGACGGCCGACTACTCGCAGATCGAGATGCGGATCATGGCGCACCTGTCGGGCGACGAGGGCCTCATCGAGGCGTTCCGCTCGGGCGAGGACCTGCACAGCTACGTCGGGTCGCGCGTGTTCGGCGTGCCGACCGACGAGGTCACTGCGGCGCAGCGCTCGAAGATCAAGGCGATGTCGTACGGCCTGGCCTACGGGCTCTCCTCGTACGGCCTGTCGCAGCAGCTGTCGATCTCGGTCTCCGAGGCCGCCGAGCTGATGGAGGACTACTTCGCGCGGTTCGGCGGCGTGCGGGACTACCTCACGGGCGTCGTCGACACGGCGCGGGCGACCGGGTACACGGCGACCGTCCTCGACCGTCGCCGGTACCTGCCCGACCTCACGAGCGACAACCGGCAGCGGCGGGAGGCGGCGGAGCGCATGGCGCTCAACGCGCCGATCCAGGGGAGCGCGGCGGACCTCATCAAGCTCGCGATGCTCGGCGTCGACGGCGAGCTGCGCCGGCGGGGGATGGCCTCGCGCATGCTGCTGCAGGTGCACGACGAGCTCGTCCTCGAGGTCGCGCCGGGTGAGCGCAAGGAGGTCGAGGCGCTCGTGCGCGAGCAGATGGCGGCGGCGGACGCGGGGCTGCCGGACGGGCGCCTGGACGTGCCGCTCGACGTCAGCGTGGGCGTGGGCGCGAGCTGGCACGACGCCGGGCACTGATCCCGCGCGTCGTCCTCCTCCCGGGGTTCGAAGGTTTCGATCGTCGGATGTTTCATTTCGGTGAAATGTCGGGTGTGTCGTACTGCGTACCGGAGTGTCATGGGTCACACTCGTGGCCGGTGGCAACGGTGCCACCCGCCCGTCCGGGAGGAGAAGCGCGTGTCGGAGACGCTCAACGAACCACCTCAGACCCCGTACCAGGTCGTCCAGGACAGCCCCGAGTTCCAGGCGTTGCGTCACAGGTTCCGGCGCTTCGTCTTCCCGATGACGGCGCTGTTCCTCGTCTGGTACTTCGTCTACGTGCTGCTGGCGAACTACGCGCACGGCTTCATGTCGACGGCGGTCTGGGGGAACATCAACGTCGGCCTGCTGTTCGGGCTCGGCCAGTTCGTCTCGACCTTCGTCATCACGATGGTCTACGCGCGCTGGGCGAACGACCGGCAGGACCCCGTCGCCGAGCGTCTGCGGGCCAAGATCGAGGACGGCGAGCTCGGCGGTGAGGCCGCGTGAGCGCGCTCGGCGGGACCGCGGTGCTCGCGGCGGAGACGCAGCAGGTCGGTGACCCGGCCGTCAACATCGGGATCTTCGGCCTGTTCGTCCTCGTGACGCTCGTGATCGTGTTCCGGGCCTCGCGCAACAACAAGACGGCGGCGGACTACTACGCCGCGGGCCGGTCCTTCACCGGGCCCCAGAACGGGACCGCGATCGCCGGCGACTACCTGTCCGCGGCGTCCTTCCTCGGCATCTGCGGTGCCATCGCGCTCAACGGGTACGACGGGTTCCTGTACTCCATCGGGTTCCTGGTGGCCTGGCTGGTGGCGCTCCTGCTCGTCGCGGAGCTGCTGCGCAACACCGGGCGCTTCACGATGGCGGACGTCCTGTCCTTCCGGCTGCGGCAGCGGCCGGTCCGGATGGCGGCGGCGCTGTCGACGCTCGCGGTCGTGTTCTTCTACCTGCTCGCCCAGATGGCCGGCGCGGGCGGCCTCGTCGCGCTGCTGCTCGGCATCGAGGGCAACGCGGCGCAGGGCGTCGTCATCGCGGTCGTCGGCGCGCTGATGATCCTGTACGTGCTCGTCGGCGGCATGAAGGGCACCACCTGGGTGCAGATCATCAAGGCCGTGCTGCTCATCGCGGGGGCCGGCGTCATGACGCTGTGGGTGCTCGCGAAGTTCGGCTTCAGCCTGTCCGAGCTGCTGCAGGGCGCCGTCGACACGGCGGGCGAGGGCGGTGAGTCGCTGCTCGGACCGGGCCGCCAGTACGGCGCGACGGCGACGAGCCAGCTGAACTTCCTGTCGCTCGCGCTGGCGCTGGTGCTCGGCACCGCGGGCCTGCCGCACGTGCTGATGCGGTTCTACACGGTGCCCTCGGCCAAGGAGGCCCGCCGCTCGGTGGTCTGGGCGATCTGGCTGATCGGCATCTTCTACCTGTTCACCCTGGTGCTCGGCTACGGCGCCGGCGCGCTCGTCGGGCCGGAGACCATCAAGGCCGCGCCCGGCGGCGTGAACTCGGCGGCGCCCCTGCTGGCGTTCGAGCTCGGCGGGACGATCCTGCTGGGGATCATCTCCGCGGTCGCGTTCGCGACGATCCTCGCGGTGGTCGCGGGCCTGACGATCACCGCGGCGACGTCGTTCGCGCACGACATCTACGCCAACGTCATCAAGCACGGCCAGATCCGCCCCGACGGTGAGGTGCGGGTCGCCCGCATCACCGTGGTGGCGATCGGCGTCCTCGCGATCATCGGGGGCATCTTCGCCAACGGCCAGAACGTCGCGTTCCTGGTCGCGCTCGCGTTCGCCGTCGCGGCCAGCGCGAACCTGCCGACGATCGTGTACTCGCTGTTCTGGAAGCGGTTCAACACGTCGGGCGCGCTGTGGAGCATGTACGGCGGCCTGATCTCGTGCGTCGTGCTCATCGCGTTCTCGCCCGTGGTGTCGGGCAAGGTCGACCCGGTGACGGGTGCGAGCCTCTCGATGATCCGCGACACGTCGGTGGACTTCCACCTCATCCCGCTGGAGAACCCGGGCCTGATCTCGATCCCGCTCGCGTTCCTCCTGGGCTGGGTCGGGACGGTCGTGTCGAAGGAGAAGCCGCACCCGGAGAAGTTCGCGGAGATGGAGGTGCGCTCGCTCACCGGCGCCGGTGCGGAGAAGGCCACCGTGCACTGACGTCACGCGGCGAGGGGCGGTCCCCGGGCGGGGCCGCCCCTCGGCGTGTCAGCGGTGGGTCACGAAGATCGCGGTACCCGGCAGGACCGCGCCCCGGACCGGACCCCACCCGCCCCAGGTGCGGTCGTGCCCCGCGGGCCACTCGGGCTCGACGAGCCGGTCGAGCACGAGCCCCGCGGCGACGACGTCGGCGACGTGGTCACCGAGCGTGCGGTGGTACTCGGCGTACAGCACCGAGCCGGACGCTCCCAGCTCGACGTAGGGGCGCCGGTCGAAGTACGACCGGACCGCGGTCAGGCCCTCGGGGTCGTCGGGGAACGCCCACCGCAGCGGGTGCGTCACGGCGAACACCCAGCGCCCGCCGGGCCGCAGGACGCGGGCGACGTCCGCGTGCACGGCGCGCGCGTCGGGGACGAACGGGATCGCCCCGAACGCGGTGAACGCGACGTCGACGCACGCGTCGGGCAGCGGGAGCCGGCGCGCGTCGGCGACGACGGCGGGCACCCGCACGCCCGCCGCGTCGTCGTACCGGTGCCCGGCGGCGAGCATCGAGGCGGACACGTCGGTCGCGAGCACGTGCGCGCCGCGCGCGGCGAGCCACCGGCTGCACTGCGCGGCGCCGGCGCCGACCTCGAGGACCCGGGCGCCCGCCACGTCGCCCAGCAGGCCGGCGTCGGCCTCGCGCAGCCCCTCGGGGCACCACACGAAGTCCGCCGGGCCGAGGAACTCGCCGTGCTCGGCGAGGTACTCCTCGGCGTTCGCGTCCCACCAGCGGCGCCCCGCGCTGCCGTCGTCGGCGACGTGGCGGAAGGCCACCTCGGCGAGCGGCTCCGGGGCCTGGCCGGTGCTGTGGCCGTCGTGGGGGGAAGCGGTCGGCGGGGTCATGCCACCAGTGTCCCGGACGTCCGTGGGACCTGAGGCTGCCGCGACGGTGCGCCGCGCCGATAGGCTGACCTGCACACGGACGCCCGACGACGCGCGGCCCGAGTCCCCAACCCTGTTGTCGATGAAGGAGCACGCGTGCGAGTCGGTCTGCTCACCGGTGGTGGCGACGTCCCGGGTCTGAACGCCGCCATCCGGGCGGTCGTCAAGCGAGGCGAGGGGGAGTACGGCCACCAGATCGTCGGCTTCCGCAACGGCTGGAAGGGCGTCGTCGACGGCGACGTGCAGCCGCTGTCGCGCAAGGACATCCGCAACGTCCTCCCGGTCGGGGGCACGCTGCTCGGCACGGCGCGGTTCCACCCGCACGCGTCCGACGGCGGCATCGACGCGGTGCTGGCCACGCTCGAGGCGGAGCGGCTCGAGGCGCTCATCTGCATCGGCGGCGACGGCACGCTGCACGCGGCGAGCAAGATCGCCGACGCGGGCGTGAAGATCGTCGCGATCCCGAAGACGATCGACAACGACGTGTGGGGCACCGACCAGTCGATCGGCTTCGACACGGCCGTGACGATCGCGACCGAGGCCGTCGACCGCATCCACACGACGGCGGAGAGCCACAACCGCGTGATGATCGTCGAGGTCATGGGCCGGCACGCCGGCTGGATCGCCACGACCGCCGGCATCGCGGGCGGCGCGGAGATCGTGCTCGCGCCCGAGGCGCCGTTCGACATCGAGCGCATCGAGCGGTTCCTCAAGCACCGCCACCGCGCGCACGCGAGCTTCTCGATCATCGTCGTCGCGGAGGGCGCGGTGCCCGCCGAGGGCACGGCCATGCACTACGAGACGCAGGTCGGGAAGTTCGGCGAGATCGTCGCCGGCGCGATCGGCGAGCGGCTCAAGGCGGAGATCGAGCAGCGGACCGGGTTCGACACGCGCGTCACCGTCCTCGGGCACGTGCAGCGCGGTGGCACGCCGACGCCGACCGACCGGATCCTCGGCAGCCGGTTCGGCGTCGCGGCGATCGACGCGGTGTCGCAGGGCCGGTCGAACGTGATGACGGCGCTGCGCGGGGACCGGGTCGAGCTGGTCCCGCTCGAGGAGGTCGCCGGGAAGGTCAAGCACGTGCCCGACGAGCTCCTCACGGTGGCCCGCGCGCTCGCGTGACCCGCGGCTCGGCGGGCACCTCGACGGGTGCGCCGCCGGGCCGGCGACCCGGGCAGGCATGCTTTGACCCGTCCGACCATCCACCGATAGGGTGGACGGCGGTGCCGCGCGCCTTCTTCCCGCGTGCCCGCGCGAGCTCCCGTCACCGGGAGCCGTCGGGGCGTCGGGGGCCTCGAGAACACTTCACCGTGATCCCGTCGTCGAGACGTGCCCGCCGTCCACGTCCGAACTACTTCCTGTCCGCATCGGAGCCCACCACTACATGAGCATCTCCACCCCCGCGAAGACCGGCACGCCGCAGGTCGCGGTCAACGACATCGGCACGGCGGAGGACCTCCTCGCCGCGATCGACGCCACCATCAAGTACTTCAACGACGGCGACATCGTCGAGGGCGTCGTCGTCAAGGTCGACCGCGACGAGGTCCTGCTGGACATCGGCTACAAGACCGAGGGCGTGATCCCCTCCCGCGAGCTGTCCATCAAGCACGACGTGGACCCCGGCGAGGTCGTCAAGGTCGGCGACGAGGTCGAGGCCCTGGTCCTCCAGAAGGAGGACAAGGAGGGCCGGCTGATCCTGTCCAAGAAGCGGGCGCAGTACGAGCGCGCGTGGGGCACGATCGAGAAGATCAAGGAGGAGGACGGCGTCGTCACCGGCACCGTCATCGAGGTCGTCAAGGGTGGCCTCATCCTCGACATCGGCCTGCGCGGCTTCCTCCCCGCGTCGCTCGTCGAGATGCGTCGTGTCCGCGACCTCGGCCCCTACGTGGGCAAGGAGATCGAGGCCAAGATCATCGAGCTCGACAAGAACCGCAACAACGTGGTCCTGTCGCGCCGCGCGTGGCTCGAGCAGACGCAGTCCGAGGTCCGCTCCACCTTCCTGCAGACCCTGCAGAAGGGCCAGGTGCGCCCCGGTGTCGTCTCGTCGATCGTCAACTTCGGTGCGTTCGTCGACCTGGGCGGCGTGGACGGGCTCGTGCACGTCTCCGAGCTGTCCTGGAAGCACATCGACCACCCGTCCGAGGTCGTCGAGGTCGGCCAGGAGGTCACGGTCGAGGTCCTGGACGTCGACTTCGACCGCGAGCGGGTCTCGCTGTCGCTGAAGGCGACGCAGGAGGACCCGTGGCAGGCGTTCGCGCGGACGCACGCCATCGGCCAGGTCGTCCCCGGCAAGGTCACCAAGCTCGTCCCGTTCGGTGCGTTCGTGCGCGTCGAGGACGGCATCGAGGGTCTGGTCCACATCTCGGAGCTGGCCGTGCGCCACGTCGAGATCCCGGAGCAGGTCGTCCAGGTCGGCGACGACGTGTTCGTCAAGGTCATCGACATCGACCTCGAGCGTCGCCGCATCTCGCTGTCGCTCAAGCAGGCGAACGAGGGCTTCGACCCCGAGTCGGAGGACTTCGACCCCGCGCTGTACGGCATGGCGGCCGAGTACGACGAGCAGGGCAACTACAAGTACCCCGAGGGCTTCGACCCGACGACGAACGAGTGGCTCGAGGGCTTCGAGGCGCAGCGCGAGGCGTGGGAGGCCCAGTACGCGGCCGCGCACGCCCGCTGGGAGGCGCACCGCAAGCAGGTCGCCGAGGCCATGAAGGCCGACGCCGAGGCCCAGTCGCCGGAGGGTGCGGTCGCCGCTCCGTCCACGTACTCGTCGTCGACCGACGAGGCCACGGGCACGCTCGCCTCGGACGAGGCGCTCGCCGCTCTGCGCGAGAAGCTCACCGGCAACTGAGCAGCTGAGCAGCTGAGCGGGACTCGTCCCGCGCTCGCACGACGGGCCGGTCACCTTCGGGTGGCCGGCCCGTCGGCGTTCCGTGGGCACGGCGTTCCGTGGGCACGGCGCTCCGCGGGGCCGGTGCCGCACACGCGGCCGCGCGTCGCCGTGGGGGCGCTCCGAGCCGGGGCCGGGCAGGATGGGGCCATGCAGCGCATCGGGTTGACGGGCGGGATCGCGGCCGGGAAGTCGGTGGCGGCGCGCCGCCTCGCGGAGCTCGGCGCCGTCGTCGTGGACGCGGACGTCCTGGCGCGCGAGGCCGTGGCACCGGGGACGGCCGGGCTCGCGGCGGTCGTCGAGGAGTTCGGGCCCGGCGTGCTGGCCCCGGACGGCTCGCTCGACCGCGGCGCGCTGGGCGCGCTCGTGTTCGACGACACGGAGCGGCGCCGGACGCTGGAGTCGATCGTGCACCCCGTCGTCCGGCGGCTCTCGGCCGAGCGGGAGGCGGCCGCCGCGGTCGCGGACCCCGGGGCGGTGGTCGTGCACGACATCCCGCTGCTCGTCGAGACCGGGCAGGCGGACCGGTTCCACCTCGTCGTGGTCGTGCACGCGCCCGCGCTGCTGCGCGTCGAGCGGCTCGTGCGGCTGCGCGGGCTGTCGCGCGCGGACGCCGAGGCGCGCGTGCGCGCGCAGGCGGCCGACGACGAGCGGCTCGCCGCCGCGGACGTGGTGCTCGACGGGTCCGGCACGGACGCGGACCTGCGGGCCCAGGTCGACACGCTCTGGGACCGGCTGTGCGCCGAGCGCGACCAGGAGGGCGCCGCGGAGGAGACCGACGCCCGCCACGGCTGACCCGGGCGCAAGGGACCGACGGTCCGGGCTCACCACCCGTGCGGGTGACAGCCCCGCGTGGCGCCACCCGGGAAGTGTCACGATCCGGGCACGGGCGTACCGACGAGTACGTCCGCGGGTCTATGTTCCCCTCCACAGGGCGGTCCCGCGCCTGGTCAGGCTCAACTTCGACGGTCGCTGTGCCGATGGTCGACACATCGGCGCCAACGACGGTCGCCGGTACGAGGAGGTGTGAGCGGATGGTCAAGCCCGTCCAGACACGCGCGTCGCTGTCGATCGCGTCGACGGCGCTGTCCGAGGGGCGGATGCTGGAGCTCGCGGAGAAGGTGGCGATGGCGACCGACCTGCCCGTCGGTCGGCTCCGGCTCGAGGCACGCACCCCGCACTCCACGTCGATCTCCCTGCGCGACCACCTCGAGGGCGCCGAGCTGCTGCGCTTCGACGTCCGCACGGACCGTGCCGTCGGTCGCACGACGGTGCGCACCGCGATCACGACCTGGCGCACGAAGGAGGGCGGCGTGGCCTCCCTCGTCCCGATGGCGAAGCGCAAGCTGCTCGGCTTCGGCGCGTACGAGTCGTTCATGGACCAGTACGTCACCGCGATCCTCGCGGAGGACGCGAACGCGATCGTCACGCTGGTCGACGGTCGGGAGTGAGGTGCTCCGTGCCGGGCCGGCCGGCGCGGAGCACGGCCGTCGCCCCGTAGCGGGGTCGGCGTCGCGACGGGTGTGTCGGTGGTCCGACGTACGGTGGTGACATGCGTCCAGTCACGGAGCTCCAGCGCACCGTCGCCCCGTTCGAGGTCGTGTCCGAGTTCTCCCCGTCGGGCGACCAGCCGCAGGCCATCGCCGAGCTGACGCGCCGGCTGCAGGCGGGGGAGAAGGACGTCGTGCTGCTCGGCGCGACGGGTACCGGCAAGTCGGCGACGACCGCCTGGCTCATCGAGCAGGTGCAGCGCCCGACGCTGGTCATGGCGCCGAACAAGACGCTCGCCGCGCAGCTCGCGACCGAGTTCCGCGAGCTGCTGCCGAACAACGCGGTCGAGTACTTCGTGTCGTACTACGACTACTACCAGCCCGAGGCGTACATCGCGCAGACGGACACCTACATCGAGAAGGACTCGTCGATCAACGACGAGGTCGAGCGGTTGCGGCACTCGGCGACGTCCTCGCTGCTCACGCGGCGCGACGTCGTCGTCGTGGCGTCGGTGTCCTGCATCTACGGCCTCGGTACGCCGCAGGAGTACGTGGACCGGATGGTCACGCTGCGCGTCGGCGACCAGGTGGACCGCGACCAGCTCCTGCGCCGCTTCGTGCAGATGCAGTACTCGCGCAACGACATGGCGTTCACGCGCGGCACGTTCCGCGTGCGCGGCGACACGGTCGAGATCATCCCGATGTACGAGGAGCTGGCGGTCCGCATCGAGTTCTTCGGCGACGAGATCGAGGCGATCGCCACGCTGCACCCGCTCACGGGCGAGGTGATCCGTGCCGAGGACGAGATGATGATCTTCCCGGCGACGCACTACGTCGCGGGTCCGGAGCGCATGGAGCGCGCGATCCGGGGCATCGAGGAGGAGCTCGAGCAGCGGCTCGCCGAGCTCGAGCGGCAGAACAAGCTGCTCGAGGCGCAGCGGCTGCGCATGCGCACGACGTACGACATCGAGCTCATGCGGCAGGTCGGCTCGTGCTCGGGCATCGAGAACTACTCGCGCCACATCGACGACCGCGCCCCCGGCTCCGCGCCGAACACGCTGCTCGACTTCTTCCCCGAGGACTTCCTGCTGGTCATCGACGAGTCGCACGTGACCGTGCCGCAGATCGGGGCGATGTTCGAGGGCGACATGTCGCGCAAGCGGTCGCTCGTCGAGCACGGCTTCCGGCTGCCGAGCGCGGTCGACAACCGCCCGCTGCGCTGGGAGGAGTTCGTCGAGCGCATCGGGCAGACCGTGTACCTGTCCGCGACGCCCGGCGACTACGAGCTGTCGATGGCGGACGGCGTGGTCGAGCAGATCATCCGGCCGACGGGTCTCGTCGACCCGGAGGTCGTCGTGAAGCCGACGAAGGGACAGATCGACGACCTGCTCGGGGAGATCCGGGACCGCGTGGACCGCGACGAGCGCGTGCTCGTCACGACCCTCACCAAGAAGATGGCCGAGGACCTCACCGACTACCTGCTCGAGAAGGGCGTCCGGGTGCGCTACCTGCACTCGGAGGTCGACACGCTCCGCCGCGTGGAGCTGCTGCGCGAGCTGCGGCTGGGGGAGTACGACGTGCTCGTCGGGATCAACCTGCTGCGCGAGGGTCTGGACCTGCCCGAGGTGTCGCTCGTCGCGATCCTCGACGCGGACAAGGAGGGCTTCCTGCGCTCCGGGAAGTCGCTGATCCAGACGATCGGGCGCGCGGCCCGCAACGTCTCGGGCCAGGTCCACATGTACGCGGACAAGATCACCCCGGCGATGCAGCTCGCGATCGAGGAGACCAACCGCCGCCGCGAGAAGCAGATCGCCTACAACCGCGAGCACGGGATCGACCCGCAGCCGCTGCGCAAGAAGATCGGCGACATCACCGACATGCTGGCGCGCGAGGACGCGGACACCGCCGAGCTGCTGGGCGGCGGCGGGCGGCAGTCGAGCCGCGGCAAGGCGCCCGTGCCGGGGTTCGGCTCGAAGGCGGCGCCCGCGGACGAGCGCACCCGGCTCACCGGGGCGGCCGCGAGCGACCTCGCGACGCTCATCCAGGAGCTCACGGAGCAGATGCACGCGGCGGCCGGCGAGCTGCAGTTCGAGCTCGCGGCGCGGCTGCGCGACGAGATCTCGGGGCTGAAGAAGGAGCTCCGGCAGATGCAGGCCGCCACGGCCTGATCTCCGCGGCGCCCGCCCGGGTGTCGCGCGCACGACGGGCCCGACCGAGGAGGACCAGCATGGCCGCACGGATCCAGGTGACGTTCGACGCCGCGAACCCGCCCGCACTGGGCCGGTTCTGGGCCCAGGTGCTCGGCTACGTGGAGGACTCGCCGCCGCCGCCGTTCAGCACGTGGGACGAGGCGCTCGACGCGATGGGTGTCCCGCTCGACCAGCGGGACACCGCCTACGCGGTGGTCGACCCGGACGGCGTCGGCCCGCGGCTGTGGTTCCAGAAGGTCCCGGAGGCCAAGGCCGGCAAGAACCGGGTGCACCTGGACGTGAACGTCGCGCCCGACGTACCGCGTGACCAGCGGCCGGACGCGGTGCGGGCGCGGGTCACGGAGCTCGAGGCACTCGGTGCGCGGCGGCTCTACGAGCTGGAGGAGCTCGGGAGCTTCTGGGTGACGATGCAGGACCCCGAGGGCAACGAGTTCTGCGTCCAGTGACCGCGGCTCGACCGCGGCGCGACACCACCGCGCGGGACGTGTGCGCACGTGCGCCGATCGTCACCTACGATGGCGGGCGGTGAAGGGGAGTACCCCACAATCGGTCGCGTCGTCATCACGGACGCCGCCGGTCGCAGTCCGGCGGTGAGCCGCGGCGGCGCCCGACGGAGCCCGGCGCGGTCGGCCTGCACGTCAGGCGGGGGAGACCTTCGGTACTGACGCACACCCGTACCGGAGGTCTCTGCAATGGACGTCTCGACGCCTGTCTGGCTGCTCACGGCGGCCGGTGTCGTCGGCCTCATCGTCTTCGACTTCTACGCGCACGTGCGCACGCCGCACGAGCCGACGTTCCGCGAGTCCGCGTGGTGGTCGGCCGTCTACATCGCGCTCGCCCTCGTGTTCGGCGTGGGCCTGGGCGTCGTGTGGGGCTGGGACCACGGGGCGGAGTACTTCGCCGGCTACGTGACCGAGAAGAGCCTGTCGGTCGACAACCTGTTCGTCTTCCTCATCATCATGACGAGGTTCGCGGTCCCCCGCGCGTACCAGCAGAAGGTCCTGCTGGTCGGGGTCGCGATCGCGCTCGTCCTGCGCACGGCGTTCATCCTGGTCGGCGCGGCCGCGATCGAGCGGTGGTCGTGGGTCTTCTACATCTTCGGCGCGTTCCTGGTCTACACGGGCGTGAAGCTCGCCCGCGAGAAGCACGACGAGGAGAAGGAGGAGGAGCCGACGGGCGAGGGGCTGCTCGTCCGTCTGGTGCGGCGCGCGTTCCCCACGAGCACCGAGTACCACGGCGACCGCCTCACGAGCGTGGTCGACGGCCGGCGCGTGCTGACGCCGATGCTGCTGGTCATGGTCGCGATCGGCTCGACGGACGTGCTGTTCGCGCTCGACTCCATCCCGGCGATCTACGGGCTGACCGAGCAGCCGTACATCGTGTTCACGGCGAACGCGTTCGCGCTGCTCGGTCTGCGCCAGCTGTACTTCCTCATCGGCGGCCTGCTCGAGCGCCTCGTGTACCTCTCGCAGGGCCTCGCCGTGATCCTCGGCTTCATCGGCGTCAAGCTGCTGCTGCACGCCATGCACACCAACGAGCTGCCGTTCGTCAACGGCGGCGAGCACGTGGACTGGGCGCCGGAGATCCCGATCTGGCTGTCGCTCACCGTGATCCTCGGGACGCTCGCCGTGGCGACCGTCGCGAGCCTGCTGAAGACGCGCAGCGACCGCCGGGTCGCCGCGCGGGAGGAGTGACGTGGACGTCTCGCTGGTCACCTGGGCGGTCTCGCTCGGGATCGTCGCCGTGCTGCTGGTGGTCGACGTGGCCGTCGTCGGCCGCCGCCCGCACGTGCCGACCACCGCGGAGTGCCTGCGCCACCTGGCGCTCTACGTCGGCCTCGCGGTGCTGTTCGGCGTCGGGGTGCTCGTCACGTCCGGCGGGCAGTACGCGGGGGAGTTCTTCGCCGGGTGGCTGACGGAGTACTCGCTGTCCGTCGACAACCTGTTCGTCTTCATGCTGATCATGACCCGCTTCGCGGTGCCACGGCAGTACCAGCAGACCGCGCTGCTCGTCGGGATCGTGCTCGCGCTCGTGTTCCGGACGGTGTTCATCCTGCTGGGCTCAGCCGTCGTCGGCGCGTTCAGCTGGGTGTTCTACCTGTTCGGCGCGTTCCTCGTGTGGACGGCCTGGAAGGTCGCGCGCGAGGGCGGGGACGACGAGCCGGAGGACTTCCACCCGCCGCTGCTGCTGCGCCTGGTGCAGCGCTGGTTCCCGTCGACGAGCCGGTACCACGGGGGGCGGCTCGTCGTGACGGAGGGCGGCCGGCGGCTGATCACGCCGATGCTCGTGGTGCTCGTCGCGCTGGGCGCGACGGACCTGCTGTTCGCGTTCGACTCGATCCCCGCGCTGTTCGGCCTGACCAGCGAGCCGTACCTCATCATGATGGCGAACCTGTTCGCGCTCATGGGGCTGCGCCAGCTCTACTTCCTGCTGGGGGACCTGCTCGCGCGCCTGGTGTACCTGAGCTACGGGCTCGCGGTGCTGCTCGGGTTCATCGGCGTCAAGCTCGTGCTCGAGGCGCTGCACGAGAACGACCTGCCGTTCGTCAACGGCGGTGAGCCGGTCGCGTGGGCGCCCGAGATCCCGATCTGGGCGTCGCTGCTCGCGATCGTCGTGATCCTCGGGACGACGGCCGCCCTCAGCCTCGCCCGCGCCGCGCGCGACGAGCGCGCGGCGCTGCGGTCCTGAGGCCGCGCGTCAGGCCGACCAAGGGCCGAGGACGACGTCCCAGCCGCGCACGTCGACGGCCGTGACGAGACCTTCGCGCTGGAACGGGTCGTCCGCGAGCAGCGCACGGGCCGCGGCCTCGTCGTCCGCCTCGAGGACGAGGAGCGCACCGGGTGCGCCCGTCGTCCAGGGTCCCGAGCCCCGGAGCGAGCCGGACCCGGCGAGGCCCGCGAGGTAGGCGCGGTGCTCGGGGCGGAACGTGTCGCGCACGTCGGCGCGCTCGTCGTACGTGTACGTGACGGCGAAGGTGGCCATGGCGACATCCTGCCGGACGCGACGTGGGGTGTCCCACACCGGCGGCGTCGCTGCCACGCGGGTCGCGGGGGCGGGTGGCAGAGTGGCGGGATGACCACTCGCATGACCCTCGCCGACGGCATGCGCATGCCCGCCGTCGGCTTCGGCGTGTACAAGGTGTCCGACGAGGCCGCCGAGCCCGCCGTGGCGCAGGCCCTGGCCGAGGGGTACCGGCTCGTCGACACCGCGACGCTGTACGGCAACGAGGCGGCGGTCGGGCGCGCGGTGCGGGCGAGCGGCCTGGACCGCGACGAGGTCTTCGTCACGACGAAGCTGTGGAACGACGCGCACGGCGACCGTGCTGAGGAGGCGTTCCAGGCGTCGGTGGACCGGCTCGGCCTCGGTGCGCCGGACCTGTACCTCATCCACTGGCCGGCGCCCGCGCGGGACCTGTACGTCCCGACGTGGCGCACGCTGCTGCGGCTGCGCGACGCCGGCCGGGTGCGCTCGGTGGGCGTGTCGAACTTCCAGCCGGCGCACCTGGAGCGCATCGTGCGCGACTCCGGCGAGGTCCCGGTCGTCAACCAGGTCGAGCTGCACCCGTACCTGCAGCACGCCGAGCTGCGCGCGCTGCACGCGGAGCTCGGCGTGGTGACGCAGGCGTGGTCGCCGCTCGGGCGCGGCGCCGTGCTCCAGGACCCGGTGCTGGCCGAGATCGCGCGCGAGCACGGCGCGACGGTCGCCCAGGTGGTGCTGCGCTGGCACCTCGACCTCGGCGTCGCGGTGATCCCCAAGTCCGTGACGCCCGCGCGCATCCGGGAGAACCTCGCGGCCGTCCACCTGGAGCTCACCGAGGACGACCACGAGCGGATCGCGGCCCTGGACCGCGGCGAGCGGTCCGGCTCGCACCCCGACGTCGTGAGCTGACGACGCCGCCGTCCCGCGGACCCGCACCCCACCCGCATCCCGACCCGCCGCATCCACCACCACCCCGACGAGAGACGAGGACCCATGCCGCGCGAGCTGCGCACCCTGCTGACCGACGACCTGCTGGCGCGCGTGCACGAGCGCGCCGCGACGCACGACCGCGAGAACACGTTCCCGCACGACGACCTCGCCGAGATCGCCGCTGCCGGGTACCTGCGCGCGTTCGTGCCCGAGCGCCTCGGCGGCGCGGGGCTCACGCTCGAGGAGGTCGCGCGCGAGCAGGTGCGGCTCGCGGCCGCGGCGCCCGCGACGGCGCTGGCGGTCAACATGCACCTCGTCGTGACGGGGCTGGCCGCGCAGCTCGTGGCGCGCGGCGACGCGGCGTTCGAGTTCGTCCTGCAGGACGCCGCGGACGGCGAGGTGTTCGCGTTCGGCAACTCCGAGGCCGGCAACGACCTGGTGATGTTCGGCTCGCGCACGCGCGCGGAGCGGCAGCCCGACGGCGGCTACCGGTTCACGGGCACCAAGATCTTCACGTCGCTGTCGCCGGTGTGGACACGGCTGGCGACGTTCGGGCTCGACGACTCCGACCCCGACGACCCGCGCCTCGTGCACGGCGTCGTCGGCCGCGAGGGCGTCACGTCGAAGGACGACTGGGACACGCTCGGCATGCGCGCGACGCAGTCCGCGACGACGGTGCTGGACGGCGCCTACGCGCCGCCGGAGCGCGTATACCGCAGCCTGCCCGCGGGCCCGTCCGCCGACCCGTTCATCTTCGCGCTGTTCTCGGTGTTCGAGATCCTGCTCGGCGCGGTGTACACCGGCATCGGGCGCCGCGCCGTCGAGCTCGCGGTGGCCGCCGCGCGTCGTCGGACCTCGTTCAAGAACGGCGGTCGCACGTACGCGCAGGACCCCGACATCCGCTGGCGGATCGCGGACGCCGCCCTGCTGCAGGACGGCGCCGAGCTGCAGGTGTTCGCGCTCGCCCGGGACGTCGACGAGCAGGCCGACCACGGCAGCCGGTGGTTCGCCCAGCTCGTGGGCCTCAAGGTCCGCGCCACGGAGTCCGCGCGGCAGGTCGTCGAGCTCGCGATCCGGGCGGCGGGCGGCGGCTCGTACTTCTCGGGCAACGAGCTCGGGCGGCTCTACCGCGACGTGCTCGCGGGGATCTTCCACCCGTCCGACGACGAGTCCGCGCACGCGACCGTCGCGACCTCGGTGCTCGGGCCGCTCGAGTAGTCACCAGCCGCGCTCACGCCACGCGCGCAGGTGCGGCCGCTCGGCGCCCAGCGTGGTGTCGCGCCCGTGCCCCGGGTAGACCCAGGTCGCGTCGTCGAACCGGTCGAACAGGCGGTGCACCACGTCGTCGTACAGGGACGTGAAGTCCTGCGGCGACGTGGTGCGCCCGACCCCGCCCGGGAACAGCGAGTCTCCGGTGAACAGGTGGACCCGGCCGGGCACGGCACCCGGGGCGCGCACGTGCTCGGGCTCGCGGTAGGCCAGCGCCACGGAGCCGGGGGTGTGGCCGCGCAGGGCGATCACCTCGAGCGTCACGTGGCCGACGACGACGAGGTCGCCGTCGTGCAGGCGTCGCGTGACCGGGACCCCCGCGGCCTGCGCCACGGCGTCGGCGTCGTCGGCGCCCGCGGCGGTCGTCGCACCCGTGACGGCGACCACGGGGGCGAGCGCGCCGAGGTGGTCGCGGTGGCGGTGGGTGGTGACCACCGTGTCGAGCCGCGCGGAGGGCGAGCCCTCGCGCACGAGCGCGAGGAGCCGGTCGGGGTCCGCGGCCGCGTCGACGAGCAGCTGCGCGCCGTCGCGGCGGCACGTGAGCAGGTACGCGTCGTTGTCCATGGGGCCGACGGACGCCTTGCGCAGCACGACCTCGTCGAGCACGCGGACGGCGCTCGGGCCGCCCGGGGTGACGTCCCCGGTCCAGGGCGCGGGGTCGGCGGTGGGCGTGGTCACGGGGCGCCTCCTGACGAGCCGGTCGCGACGGCCGCGGCGTGCGCCGCGCGCACGAGCGCGAGGTGGGACAGGGCCTGCGGCACGTTACCGGCCATCCGGCCGGTCGCGGGGTCGTACTGCTCGGCGAGCAGGCCGACGTCGTTGGTGAGCGCGACGAGCGTGTCGAGGACCGCGCACGCCTCGTCGGCCTCGCCGGTGCGGGCCAGGGCGTCCGCGAGCCAGAACGAGCACGCGAGGAAGGCCTGCTCGTCGCCCGGCACGCCGTCGTCGGTGCGGTCGGTCCGGTACCGCCGCAGCAGGCCGGGCGCGACCTCGAGCTCGGCGCGGATCGCGGCGACCGTGGCCCGCACGCGCGGGTCGTCGGGCGGCAGGAAGCCCACCTGCACCAGCTGCAGCAGCGCCGCGTCGGTGTGCGTCGCCCCGTACGACTGCACGAACGTGCCCCGTCGCGCGTCCCAGCCGTGGGCGAGCACGTCGTCGCGGATCTCGGCCCGGGCCGCGCGCCAGCGCTCGACCGGGCCGTCGAGCCCGTGCTCCTCGACCGCGCGCACCGCGCGGTCCACCGCGGCCCACGCCATGACCTTGGAGTGGACGAAGTGCCGCGGCGCGCCGCGCACCTCCCAGATGCCGCGGTCGGGCTCGCGCCAGTGCCGCAGCAGCTCGTCGACCAGGTGGCGCTGCAGCGACCACGAGTCCGCGGACTCGGCGACGCCCGCGCGCCGCGCGTCGTGCAGCGCGCACATCACCTCGCCGAGCACGTCGTTCTGGACCTGGGTCACGGCCGCGTTGCCGATCCGCACGGGCCGCGCCCCGGCGTACCCCGGCAGGTGCGCCAGCTCGCGCTCGGGCAGGTCCCGGCCGCCGTCGATGCGGTACATGATCTGCACGTCCGCGGGGTCGCCGGCGACCGCGCGCAGGAGCCAGTCGCGCCACTGGGTGGCCTCCTCGCGGAAGCCCTGCTCGAGCAGCGCCTCGAGCGTCATCGCGGCGTCCCGCAGCCAGCAGTAGCGGTAGTCCCAGTTGCGCTCGCCGCCGGGGTCCTCCGGCAGGCTCGTCGTCGCCGCGGCCGCGATCCCGCCGGTCTCGAAGTCCGTGAGCAGCCGCAGGACGAGCAGCGAGCGGACCACGGCCTCGCGGTGCGGGCCGGCGTAGCGGGCGGCGCGCGCCCACAGGCCCCACGCGACGCGCGTGGCGTCGACGCGGGCGGCGGCGGGCAGCGGCGGCGGGACGGGCTCCCAGGACGGCGTCCACGTGAGGTCGAGCACGAGCTCGTCGCCCGCCCGCACCTCGAGCTCGTCGCCGTGCCGGTGGTCGCGTGCGCGGGGCAGGCGCGTGCCGCGCAGCGTGAGCGAGTCCGGGCCCGCGACGGCGCGGATCGCCTCGTCGGGCGCGCGCGTGCGCGTGACCCACGGCTCGACCGCCCCGTAGCCGAACCGCACGACCCACTCGTGCCGCACGCGCACCGTTCCCTCGGTGCACCGCAGCCGGCGCACGACGTCGGCCCGGCCGTCGTTGATCGGCATCGAGTCGGTGACCACGGCCGTCCCGGTGGGGGAGCGGTACGTGGTCTCGAGCACGAACGAGTCGTCGAGGTAGCGGCGCGTCACCTCGTCCGCGTCGGGCACGGTGAGCAGCCAGCGGCCGTGGTCCTCCGTGCCGAGGAGCCGGGCGAAGCACGCGGCGGAGTCGACGTGCGGCAGGCACAGCCAGTCGAGCGAGCCCCGGCGGGAGACGAGCGCGGTGGTGCGCCCGTCGCCGATGACGGCGTACTCGGCGACGGGGACGGGCAGCGGCTCCGGGTCGGTCGTCATGGTCAGTCCAGCATGGTGCGGCCACCGGGGTTCGGCACGACGACCGCGCGGCACGGTGCAGGCGCGGGGCCGGGGCGGGGTGCCGGGCGCGGGTGTGACGTAGTCGAACGAGTGTGCGATTGTCGGTGCCGGAACGTAGACTGCACGCCGTGAACGACCGTCTGGTGGTGCAGGGCGCCCGCGAGCACAACCTCCGCAACGTCGATCTCGACCTGCCCCGGGACCGGCTGATCGTGTTCACCGGCCTGTCCGGTTCCGGCAAGTCCTCGCTGGCGTTCGACACGATCTTCGCGGAGGGGCAGCGCCGCTACGTCGAGTCGCTGTCCGCGTACGCCCGGCAGTTCCTCGGCCAGATGGACAAGCCCGACGTCGACTTCATCGAGGGCCTGTCGCCCGCGGTGTCGATCGACCAGAAGTCGACGAACCGGAACCCGCGCTCGACGGTCGGCACCATCACCGAGGTCTACGACTACCTGCGCCTGCTCTACGCGCGCGCCGGGACGCAGCACTGCCCCGAGTGCGGCGAGCGCGTGACGGCGCAGACGCCCCAGCAGATCGTCGACCGGCTGCTCGAGCTGCCCGAGGGCACCCGCTACCAGGTGCTCGCGCCGGTCGTGCGCGGCCGCAAGGGCGAGTACGTCGACCTGTTCGCCGAGCTCCAGGCCAAGGGCTTCTCGCGGGCGCGGGTCGACGGCGAGGTCGTCCAGCTCTCGTCGCCGCCGACCCTGGAGAAGAAGCTCAAGCACGACATCGAGGTCGTCGTCGACCGCCTGGTCTCGCGCGAGGGCGTGCAGCGCCGGCTGACGGACTCGGTCGAGACCGCGCTCGGCCTGTCGGGGGGCCTGCTCGTCGTCGACCTCGTCGACCGCGACGCCGACGACCCGGACAAGGAGCGCCGGTTCTCCGAGCAGCGCGCCTGCCCGAACGACCACGTGCTCACGCTCGAGGAGGTCGAGCCGCGCACGTTCTCGTTCAACGCGCCGTACGGGGCGTGCCCCGAGTGCACGGGCATCGGGTCGCGCCTCGAGGTGGACCCGGACCTCGTCGTGCCCGACGAGGAGCTCTCCCTCGCGCAGGGCGCGATCGTGCCGTGGGCGCAGACGTCCTCGGAGTACTTCGAGCGGGTCCTGTCGGCGCTCGCCGAGGAGATGGGCTTCTCGATGGACGTGCCCTGGCGTGCGCTCCCGCAGCGTGCGAAGGACGCGATCCTGCACGGCCGCAACCACAAGGTGCACGTGCGCTACCGCAACCGGTGGGGGCGCGAGCGGCAGTACTCGACCGGCTTCGAGGGCGTCATCACGTTCCTCGAGCGGCGCCACGCCGAGACCGAGTCGGAGTGGAGCAAGGAGAAGTACGAGGGCTTCATGCGCGAGGTCCCGTGCCCGACGTGCCGGGGACAGCGCCTCAAGCCCGAGGTGCTCGCGGTGCGCGTCGGCGGCCGGTCGATCGCGGAGGTCTGCGAGCTGCCGATCCGCGAGGCGCGCGACTTCCTCGACGGCCTCGAGCTCGGGGAGCGCGAGCGCCAGATCGCCGCGCAGGTGCTCAAGGAGATCCAGGCGCGGCTCGGCTTCCTGCTCGACGTCGGGCTCGACTACCTCACGCTCATGCGGCCCGCGGGCACGCTGTCGGGCGGCGAGGCGCAGCGCATCCGCCTCGCGACGCAGATCGGCTCGGGCCTCGTCGGCGTGCTGTACGTGCTCGACGAGCCCTCGATCGGCCTGCACCAGCGCGACAACCGGCGCCTCATCGACACGCTGACGCGGCTGCGGGACCTCGGGAACACGCTCATCGTCGTCGAGCACGACGAGGACACGATCCGCACCGCCGACTGGATCGTCGACATCGGCCCGGGCGCGGGCGAGCACGGGGGGCGCGTGGTGCACTCCGGCGACCTGGCGGGGCTGCTCGCCTCGGCGGACTCCGTCACCGGTGCGTACCTGTCCGGGCGGCGGCAGATCCCCATGCCGGCCGAGCGCCGGCCGGTGGACCCGAAGCGCCAGGTGACGGTGCAGGGTGCCCGCGAGCACAACCTGCAGAACATCGACGTGTCGTTCCCGCTCGGCGTGTTCACGGCGGTGACCGGCGTCTCCGGCTCGGGGAAGTCGACCCTGGTCAACTCGATCCTCTACACGGTGATGGCGAACGAGCTCAACGGCGCCCGCCAGGTCGCCGGGCGGCACAAGCGGATCACCGGCCTCGACCAGCTCGACAAGGTCGTGCACGTCGACCAGGGCCCGATCGGCCGCACCCCGCGGTCCAACCCCGCGACGTACACGGGCGTGTGGGACAACATCCGCAAGCTGTTCGCCGAGACCACCGAGGCGAAGGTCCGCGGCTACACGCCTGGCCGGTTCTCGTTCAACGTCAAGGGCGGCCGCTGCGAGGCGTGCTCCGGCGACGGCACGCTGAAGATCGAGATGAACTTCCTGCCGGACGTGTACGTCCCGTGCGAGGTCTGCCACGGCGCGCGGTACAACCGCGAGACGCTCGAGGTGCACTTCAAGGGCAAGACGGTCGCGGACGTGCTCGACATGCCGATCGAGGAGGCCGCCGAGTTCTTCTCGGCCGTGCCCTCGATCAGCAGGCACCTCAAGACGCTCGTCGACGTCGGACTCGGGTACGTGCGGCTCGGGCAGCCCGCCCCGACGCTGTCCGGCGGCGAGGCGCAGCGCGTCAAGCTCGCCTCCGAGCTGCAGCGTCGCTCGACGGGCCGCACGGTCTACGTGCTCGACGAGCCGACGACCGGTCTGCACTTCGAGGACATCCGCAAGCTCCTGGGCGTCCTGCAGTCGCTCGTCGACAAGGGCAACACCGTCATCGTGATCGAGCACAACCTCGACGTCATCAAGAACGCCGACTGGGTGATCGACATGGGGCCCGAGGGCGGCTCGGGCGGCGGGACCGTGGTGGCACAGGGCACCCCGGAGCACGTCGCCGGCGTGCCCGCCAGCCACACCGGCCGGTTCCTCGCCGAGGTGCTGGAGCTCGAGGCGACCGCCGTCCCGGCCTGACGTCGGCCCGGCGCGGGTCCGGCCCCGTCTCGGAGGAGACCAGGGGCCGGGCGGGCGTCAGGAGCGCTCGAACGCCACCGGCACCGGCTCGTGGCGCACGGTGAAGTTCACCGAGCGCGCGACGAAGCAGTGCTCGTGCGCGCCGTGGTGCAGGTCGGCGAGCAGGCCGTCGGTGACCGGGCGGCCGTCGGCGAGGGCGTGGTTGCGCACCACGACCCGCGGCCGCAGGACCACCTCCGTGAACTGGCCGTGCCCCGCGGACTCGATGCGCATCGTCCCGGACGCGGAGTCCTCGTAGCCGACGACGACCACCCCGGCCGCGGCCGCGAGGTGCAGGAACCACAGCATGTGGCACTGCGCGAGCGCGCCCACCACGAGGTCCTCGGGCGACCAGCGCGCGGGGTCGCCGCGGAACGCCGGGTCGGACGTGCCGGGCAGGGGGAGCTTCTCGCCCGACGTGAGCTCGTGGTCGCGGCCGTACGACGTGTAGGTCGACGTCCCCGCGTCACGGGCTCCGGTCCAGGTCAGGTCCACCGAGTACGAGTGCAGGAGCTGCGCCATGCCGACACGCTAGCCGGGTCGCCGCGGCCGCGCGGCCCGTCGGGTCCGTCCGGTTCGACCGTGTCGCGGTCGGGCCCACCGCATCCACCGTACCGACGGCGTCAGGTACGCCCGGGGCGGTGGTGTCCGTGGCGCGAACTAGGCTCGAGCCATGGCTGATCCCGCGACGTACCGTCCCGCGCCGGGGGAGATCCCCGACTCGCCGGGCGTGTACCGGTTCCGCGACGCCGACGGTCGTGTCATCTACGTCGGCAAGGCCAAGAGCCTGCGGCAGCGCCTCAACAGCTACTTTCAGGACGTGGCGGGGCTGCACCCGCGCACGCAGACCATGGTCACCACCGCGGCGTCGGTCCAGTGGACGGTCGTCGGGACCGAGGTCGAGGCGCTCGCGCTCGAGTACTCGTGGATCAAGGAGTTCGACCCGCGGTTCAACGTGAAGTACCGCGACGACAAGTCGTACCCGTACCTCGCGGTGACGCTCGCGGACGAGTTCCCGCGCGTCCAGGTGATGCGCGGCGCCAAGCGCAAGGGCACGCGGTACTTCGGCCCGTACGCGCACGCGTGGGCGATCCGCGAGACCGTCGACCTCCTGCTGCGGGTGTTCCCGGTGCGCACCTGCTCGGCCGGCGTGTTCAAGCGGGCGCACCAGCAGGGCCGCCCCTGCCTGCTCGGCTACATCGACAAGTGCTCGGCGCCGTGCGTTGGCCGGATCTCCGCCGACGACCACCACCGGCTCGCCGAGGACTTCTGCGACTTCATGGCGGGGGACACCTCGCGGTTCGAGCGGCGGCTCACGAAGCGCATGCAGGAGGCGGCCGCGGAGCTCGACTACGAGCGGGCCGCCCGCCTGCGCGACGACATCCAGACGCTGCGCCGGGCGACCGAGCGCAACGCCGTCGTGCTGCCGGACGGCACGGACGCCGACGTGTTCGGCCTCGCGGGCGACGACCTCGAGGCGGCCGTCCAGGTGTTCCACGTCCGCGACGGCCGGATCCGCGGGCAGCGCGGCTGGGTCGTCGAGAAGGTCGAGGACGTCGACGACGCCGGGCTCGTCGAGCACCTCCTGCAGCAGGTCTACGGCACGGACGAGGCGGAGGGCGGCGCGGTGCCGCGCGAGGTGCTCGTGCCGGTGCTGCCGGCCGACGTCGAGCAGGTCGAGTCCTGGCTCACCGGGCTGCGCGGCTCACGCGTGCGCGTGCGGGTGCCGCAGCGCGGCGACAAGCGCGAGCTCGCGCAGACCGTGCACCGGAACGCGGAGCACGCCCTCAACCTGCACCGCACGCGGCGCGCGGGCGACCTGACGTCGCGCAGCCAGGCGCTGCGCGAGATCCAGGAGGCGCTGGGGCTGGACACGGCGCCGCTGCGCATCGAGTGCTACGACGTCTCGCACAACCAGGGCACGTACCAGTCGGCGTCGATGGTGGTGTTCGAGGACGGGCTCGCCCGCAAGAGCGAGTACCGGCTGTTCTCCGTGCGCGGGCGGCACGGCGAGGGCGCGGCGGACGACACCGAGGCGATGCACGAGGTCATCACCCGCCGGTTCAAGCGGTACCTCGCGGAGCGTTCGGAGTCCGGGGACGTCGAGCTGGCCGACGCGGACGCCGACGAGGGCGAGCGGCTCGCCTCGGGGCCGGTCGACGAGACCACCGGCAAGCCCCGTCGGTTCGCGTACCCGCCCAACCTCGTCGTCGTCGACGGCGGGCCGCCGCAGGTCGCGGCCGCGGCGCGGGCCCTCGCCGAGCTCGGGATCGACGACGTCGCGCTGTGCGGGCTCGCCAAGCGGCTCGAGGAGGTCTGGGTCCCGGGCGACGACTACCCGGTGATCCTGCAGCGCAGCTCGGAAGGCCTGTACCTGCTGCAGCGGGTGCGCGACGAGGCGCACCGGTTCGCCATCACCGCGCACCGGCGGCGCCGCAGCAAGGGCATGACGGCGTCCGTGCTCGACGACGTGCCCGGGCTCGGCCCGGCGCGGCAGAAGGCGCTCCTGCGGCACTTCGGCTCGGTGAAGCGGCTGCGGGCCGCGAGCGTCGAGGAGATCGCGTCGGTGCCGGGGATGGGGGAGCGGACGGCGGCGGCCGTGGTCGCCGCCCTCGCCCCGCCGGCCGCTGCGGCCGCGCCCGACGCGGAGGCGGTCGGCGCGCCCGGCGACGGCACGACGCGCCCAGGGGTCGGCGACGGCGGGGCGCCCGCGGGCGGCACGCCCGACGGGCCCACCACCGAGGCGCTCGCCGGGTCCGCTGGCATGCTGGGGGCATGACCGACGACCCGTCGCCCATCACGGTCCCGGCCGGCATCCCCGCCATCGACGCCGCGACCGAGCACCCCCGGCTGCACCAGCCGCAGGTGCTGATCATCACGGGCATGTCGGGGGCCGGGCGCACCCGCGCGGCCGCGGTCCTCGAGGACCTCGACTGGTACGTCGTCGACAACCTCCCCGCGCAGATGCTCACGCACCTCGTCGGGATGCTCACCAGCGGACCGCCGGAGACGCGGGCGCACCGCGTCGCGGCCGTCATCGACGTGCGTGGGCGCGGGTTCTTCGACGACCTCGCGGAGGTGCTGGGCGGGCTGCGCGCCGCGGGCGTCGAGTACCGGATCCTGTTCCTCGACGCGTCCGACGAGGTGCTGGTCCGGCGCTACGAGCAGGTCCGCCGGCCGCACCCGCTGCAGGGCACCGGGACGCTGCTCGACGGGATCCGCGAGGAGCGCGGCGTGCTGTCGGACATCCGGGAGCGCGCGGACAACGTCATCGACACGTCCGAGCTCAACGTGCACGACCTCGCCCGCCAGGTGCGCCAGCTCGTCGCGGGCGACGCGGACGACCACCTGCGGGTCACGGTCATGTCGTTCGGGTTCAAGTACGGCATCCCGCTGGACGCGGACCACGTGGTCGACGTGCGGTTCCTCGCCAACCCGTACTGGGTGAGCGAGCTGCGGCACCTCACCGGCCGTGACGGGCCCGTGCGCGACTACGTGCTCGGGCTCGAGGGCGCCACGGAGTTCGTCGACCGGTACGTCGGCGCCCTGGAGCCCGTGCTCGCGGGCTACCTCAACGAGGAGAAGCGGTACGTGACCATCGCGGTCGGCTGCACGGGCGGCAAGCACCGGTCGGTGGCGATCAGCGAGGCCATCGCGGCGCGCCTGCGGGACGCGGGCCACCGGGTGACGGTCGCGGCCCGCGACCTGGGCAAGGAGTGAGCGCGCCGCTGACGGGCGCACCCACGCCGGCGGGGGGCGTGGGCCCGCTGCCGACCTCCGCGCCGAGCGTCCCCGCGCGGGTGACCCGGCGGGGCCCGGCGATGGTCGCGTTCGGCGGCGGGCACGGGGTGTCCGCGACGCTGTCCGCGCTGCGGCTGATGACGGACGACATCGCCGCGGTCGTGACGGTCGCGGACGACGGCGGCTCGTCCGGTCGGCTGCGCGCGGAGCTCGACGTCCTGCCGCCGGGGGACCTGCGCATGGCGCTGGCGGCGCTGTGCGACGACTCCGAGTGGGGGCGCACGTGGCGGGACGTGCTGCAGCACCGGTTCGCGACCGCCGGCCCGCTCGACCAGCACGCGCTCGGCAACCTGCTGATCGTCACGCTGTGGGAGCTGCTGGGGGACCCCGTCGCGGGCCTCGACTGGGTCGGGCGCCTGCTGGGCGCGCGTGGCCGGGTGCTCCCGATGACCGAGGTGCCGCTGCTCATCGAGGCGGACGTGCGACGCCCGGGCGGCGGCGTCGAGACCGTCCGCGGTCAGAGCGCGGTGGCGCGCACGACCGACCCGATCACGCACGTCCGCCTGGTGCCGTCCGACCCGCCCGCGTGCCCGCACGCGGTCGCGGCCGTCGAGCGGGCCGACTGGGTCGTGCTCGGCCCGGGCTCCTGGTACACGTCCGTGCTGCCGCACCTGCTGGTGCCGGGGCTGCGCGCCGCGCTGCACCGGTCGGCCGCGCGCGTCGTCGTCGTGCTCAACCTCTCGCCCGAGGAGCACGGCGAGACCGCGGGCCTGCGGGCCGAGGACTACCTGTCGGTGCTGCACGACCACGCGCCCGAGCTCGTCGTGCACGCGGTGGTCGCGGACCCGCACGCCGTCGAGGACGTGACGCGGCTCGCCGACCACTGCGAGGCCCGTGACGCTCGTCTCCTGCTGCGCCAGGTGGGCCGGTCGGACGGCACGGCGCGGCACGACCCGTTGCGGCTGGCCGCGGCGCTGCGTGACGTGGTCGAGGGAGTCCTCGGTGACGTGCGTCCGGCGTCGCACGAGCGGACGGACTGAGGACGAGCGGCCACCGCGGCCTGCTGCAAATGGCAGGATGACGCCCATGGCGTTGACGGCACAGGTGAAGGACGAGCTCGCCCGGCTGCAGGTGGACAAGACCTCGTGCCGCAAGGCCGAGGTCGCCGCGACCTTGAGGTTCGCGGGCGGGCTGCACATCATCTCCGGCCGGATCGTCATCGAGGCCGAGCTCGACACCGCCATCGCCGCGCGGCGCCTGCGCCAGGCGGTGGCCGAGGTCTACGGCCACGAGAGCGAGATCATCGTGGTGTCCGGCGGCGGTCTGCGCCGCGGCAGCCACTACGTGGTGCGCGTCGTCAAGGACGGCGAGTCGCTCGCCCGGCAGACGGGCCTGCTCGACAACCGCGGGCGCCCCGTGCGGGGGCTGCCGCCGCAGGTCGTCGCGGGCGGCATCGCGGAGGCCGAGGCGGCGTGGCGCGGGGCGTTCCTCGCGCACGGGTCGCTCACGGAGCCCGGCCGCTCGTCGTCGCTCGAGGTCACGTGCCCCGGGCCGGAGGCGGCGCTCGCGCTCGTCGGCGCGGCGCGGCGCATGAGCATCCCCGCCAAGGCGCGCGAGGTGCGCGGCGTCGACCGCGTGGTCATCCGCGACGGCGACGCGATCGGCGCGATGCTCACCCGGATGGGTGCGCACGAGGCGATGCTGGTGTGGGAGGAGCGCCGCGTGCGGCGCGAGGTCCGCGGCACGGCGAACCGCCTGGCGAACTTCGACGACGCGAACCTGCGGCGCTCGGCGCGCGCGGCGGTGGCGGCGGGCGCCCGGGTCGAGCGCGCGTTCGAGATCCTGGCCGACGACCTGCCCGACCACCTGCGGGAGGCGGGCATGCTGCGCCTCGCGCACAAGGACGCGTCGCTCGAGGAGCTGGGCAAGCTCGCGGACCCGCCGCTCACGAAGGACGCGGTCGCCGGCCGCATCCGGCGCCTCCTCGCGACCGCCGACAAGCGTGCCGCGGAGCTGGGCATCCCGGACACCGAGGCCGGTCTGTCGCCCGACCTGCTCGACCTCTGAGCGCCTTCCGGCGCGCCGCGCGCTGGCCCCGGGCAACCGTGCAGGTCGAGCCGCATCCCAGCACGTGGACAGCAGCGGCGTCTGGGACCTTCGCTGCATGGTCCGTCGGTCGAGGGGTATAGGCTCGGGGCATCCGATCGTCACACGGTCGTCATGCGCAGGGCACGAACCGGTCTGGTCAAGAACCGGGGTGCACCGCACGGCGGCCACGACGTGAGGCACGCACATCGGCGTGCGGGAACCCACCACCAATTGTGCGCCGACCCCGTCGGCGCTGCCGAGGAGGGCACGTGACCATCAAGGTCGGCATCAACGGCTTCGGCCGCATCGGCCGGAACTTCTACCGGGCCATCATCTCGTCCGGTGCGGACATCGAGATCGTGGGCGTCAACGACCTCACGGACAACAAGACGCTCGCGCACCTGCTGAAGTACGACACGGTCCTCGGCCGCTTCCCGCTGAGCGTGGACTTCGACGACGAGAACATCATCGTCGACGGCAAGAAGATCCGTGCTCTCGCCGAGCGCAACCCGGCCGACCTCCCCTGGGGCGAGCTGGGCGCGGACATCGTCATCGAGTCCACGGGCTTCTTCACGGACGCGACCAAGGCGAAGGCGCACATCGACGCCGGCGCCAAGAAGGTCATCATCTCCGCGCCCGCGAAGAACGAGGACGGCACCTTCGTCGTCGGCGTGAACCACGAGCAGTACGACCCGGCGACGCAGCACATCATCTCCAACGCGTCCTGCACGACGAACTGCCTCGCCCCGCTCGCGAAGGCGCTCAACGACGCGATCGGCATCGAGCGTGGCCTCATGACCACGATCCACGCGTACACGGGTGACCAGAACCTGCAGGACGGCCCGCACCGCGACCTGCGTCGCGCCCGCGCCGCCGCGCAGAACATCGTCCCGACCTCGACGGGTGCGGCCAAGGCCGTCGCCCTCGTGCTGCCGGAGCTCAAGGGCAAGCTCGACGGCTACGCGCTGCGCGTGCCGACGATCACCGGCTCGGCCACCGACCTGACCTTCACCGCCTCGCGCGAGGTCACGGTCGAGGAGGTCAACGCCGCGGTCAAGGCCGCCTCCGAGGGCCCGCTCAAGGGCGTCCTGGCGTACGTCGAGGACGAGATCGTCTCGAGCGACATCGTCACCGACCCGCACCAGAGCATCTTCGACTCCAAGCTGACGAAGGTGATCGGCGACCAGGTCAAGGTCGTCTCCTGGTACGACAACGAGTGGGGCTACTCCAACTCGCTCGTCGCGCTGACGACGTACGTGGGCGAGCGTCTCTGACGTCCCTGCGGCACTCGTAGCACCACAGCACATGCGTCCGCGTGCGCCCCGGCCACGGCCTCGGCGCACGCGGACGCTGTCGTTGTGGGCCCAGCCGTGAGCCGGCTCAGCCGGCTCGGCCCCTGTCCACCCGGTACCCCTGGTAGGAGACCATGAAGACCATCGAGGACCTCGGCGACCTGCGCGGCAAGCGCGTGCTCGTCCGATCCGACTTCAACGTGCCGCTCGACGGCACGACCATCACCGACGACGGCCGCATCCGCGCGGCCCTCCCGACGCTGACGGCCCTGCTCGAGGCGGGCGCCCGCGTCGTCGTCACGGCGCACCTCGGCCGCCCGAAGGGCGCCCCGGACGCGAAGTACTCGCTCGCGCCCGTGGCCGCGCGCCTCGGCGAGCTGCTCGGCAAGGACGTCGCGCTCGCGCAGGACACCGTCGGGGACTCCGCCAAGGAGACCGTCGCCGCGCTGCAGGACGGCGAGATCGCACTGCTCGAGAACATCAGGTTCGACGCGCGCGAGACCAGCAAGGACGACGCCGAGCGCGCCTCGCTCGCCGACGACCTCGCGGCCCTTGCGGACGCGTTCGTGTCCGACGGCTTCGGCGTCGTGCACCGCAAGCAGGCGTCGGTCTACGACGTCGCGCTCAAGCTGCCGCACGCGGTCGGCACGCTCGTCCTCAACGAGGTCTCGTCGCTGCGCAAGGCCACCGACGAGCCGGCGCGCCCGTACGTCGTCGTCCTCGGCGGCTCGAAGGTCTCGGACAAGCTGGGCGTCATCTCGAACCTGCTCGGCAAGGCCGACCGCCTCGTCATCGGCGGCGGCATGCTGTTCACGTTCCTGGCCGCCAAGGGCTACTCGGTGGGTTCCTCGCTGCTCGAGGAGGACCAGATCGAGACCGTGAAGGGCTACCTCGCGCAGGCCGAGAAGGACGGCGTCGAGATCGTGCTGCCGGTCGACATCCGCGTGGGCGACTCCTTCGCCGCGGACACCCCGGTCGCGGTCGTCGCGGCCGACCAGATCCCCGACGGCAAGATGGGCCTCGACATCGGCCCCGAGTCGGAGAAGCTGTTCGCGTCGAAGATCGTCGACGCCAAGACGGTCGTCTGGAACGGCCCGGCGGGCGTGTTCGAGTTCGAGGCGTTCGCGGGCGGCACCAAGGCCGTCGCGCAGGCGCTGGTCGACGCGGGCAAGGCCGGCGCGTTCACCATCGTCGGCGGCGGCGACTCGGCCGCGGCCGTGCGCACGCTCGGCTTCGACGAGTCCGGGTTCGGCCATATCTCCACGGGTGGTGGCGCGAGCCTGGAGTTCCTGGAGGGCAAGACCCTCCCCGGCATCGCCGTCCTGGAGGACTGACGCATGGCACGCACCCCCCTGATGGCGGGCAACTGGAAGATGAACCTGGACCACCACGAGGCGGTCCACACCCTCCAGAAGCTCGCGTGGACCCTCAAGGACGCCAAGCACGACTACACGACCGTCGAGGTCGCCGTCGTGCCGCCGTTCACCGACCTGCGCAGCGTGCAGACGCTCGTGGACGCGGACAAGCTCGAGATCGCGTACGGCGCGCAGGACGTGTCGGCGCACACCTCCGGCGCGTACACCGGTGAGATCGCGCCGGCGTTCCTCACGAAGCTCGGTGTGACCTACGTGCTCGTGGGCCACTCGGAGCGCCGCGAGTACCACGCGGAGGACGACGCGCTCGTCAACGCGAAGGTCAAGAACGCCCTGGCCGCCGGCCTCAAGCCGATCCTCTGCGTGGGGGAGAAGCTCGAGTCGCGCAAGGCGGGCGAGCACGTGCAGGTCACGCTCGGCCAGCTCGACGGCGGGCTCGACGGCCTGACCGCGGAGCAGGTCCGCGAGGTCGTCGTGGCGTACGAGCCCGTCTGGGCCATCGGCACGGGCGAGACCGCGACCCCGGAGGACGCGCAGGAGCTCGCCGAGGCGATCCGCACGCGCGTCGCGGAGCTGTACGACGCCGCGACCGCCGACGCGGTGCGCGTGCTGTACGGCGGCTCGGTCAAGTCGTCGAACGTGGCCTCGATCATGGCGAAGCCGGACGTCGACGGCGCGCTCGTCGGCGGCGCGAGCCTCGACCCCGAGGAGTTCGCGAAGATCGTGCGCTACCAGTCCCACGCGGTCGGCCTCTAGGTCGTCGCAGGTCGACGCCCCGGCGCGCCCCGTCTCACGGACGGGCGCACCGGGGCGTCGATGTGGATTCCCGGGCGACTCGTCGCCTACCCTGTACCCCGGCCCGCGCGGCGTCGCGCGGGCGTACCGGACCCGCTAGTGAGGAACGACACCGACGTGACTGCCCTGAAGATCTCGATGCAGGCGCTGCTGGTGCTGACCAGCCTTCTCCTGGTTCCGCTGGTGCTCCTGCACAAGGGCAAGGGCGGTGGTCTGTCCGACATGTTCGGTGGTGGCATCACGTCCAGCGCCGGCAGCTCGGGCGTCGCGGAGCGCAACCTCAACCGCATCACCGTCGGTGTCGCGCTCGTGTGGACCGCCGTCATCGTCGTGCTCGGCCTCATCGAGCGTTACGACGGCTGAGGCAGGCGAGCATGGCGAGCGGTAACGCGATCCGGGGGTCCCGCGTCGGCGCGGGGCCCATGGGCGAGGCGGAGCGCGGCGACGCGGCTCCCCGCATCTGGATCTCCTACTGGTGCGCGAACGGCCACGAGACGCGGCCGAGCTTCGCGGAGGAGGCGGCCGAGGAGGCCCCGGCGACGTGGGACTGCCCGCGCTGCGGGTTCCCCGCTGGGCAGGACCAGGAGAACCCGCCGGCACCGGTCCGCAACGAGCCGTACAAGACGCACCTCGCGTACGTGAAGGAGCGCCGGTCCGACGAGGACGGCGCCGCGATCCTCGACGAGGCGCTCGCCGCGCTGCGTGCGCGCCGCGGCGGCTGAACCCGGTCGGCCGGTCCGCCCACCACTCGACGACGAAGGCCCCCGCCGGTGATGGCGGGGGCCTTCGTCGTACCCGGCGTCCTCCCGGGCCTGTGCGGCCGGTCAGGGCAGGACGCGCAGCAGCGCGAACCCGTCGTACCCCTTGGCGCCGACCGTCTGCAGGACGGTCGCGTCGAACCGCGGGTGGTCGGCGAGCAGGTCCACCATGCGGCGCACGCCCTGCACGCGGTCGTCGGGGTGGTCGGCGTCCACGACCGCCCCGCCACGCACCACGTTGTCGACGACGACGAGCGCGCCCGGCCGGACCAGCGGCAGCGTGCGCTCGAGGTACAGCGCGAGCCGCTGCTTGTCCGCGTCGACGAAGACGAGGTCGAACGGCTCGTCGCCGCGGTCCGCGAGGGCGAGCAGCGAGTCGGCCGCCGGTCCGACGAGGACCTCGACCTGCGCGCCGACGCCCGCCGCGTCGAGCGACGCACGGGCGACGTCAGCGTGGTGCTGCTCGAGCTCGAGCGTCACCAGACGGCCGTCCGCGGGCAGGGCCCGCGCGAGCCACAGGGTGCTGTAGCCGCCGAGCGTGCCGATCTCGAGGACCCGGCGCGCTCCCGTGAACGTGGCGAGCAGGTGCAGCAGCTTGCCCTGGTTGGGCGCGACCGCGATGTCCGGCAGTCCGGCCTCCTCGGCCCGGCGCCGGGTCGCGACGAGCGTCTCGTCCTCGGGCGCCAGGACGGCGAAGTAGTCGTCGACACGGGCCCACAGCCCGCCGGGGTCGTCAGGGACAGGGGTGGGGCTGAGGGGCACGTGCTCTCCCTTCGTCGTCAGGCGGCGGTCCCGCCCGGAGGTAGGTCCGCGGCCGCGGCGGCGTCGATCAGCCAGAGCGTGCGGTGGGTGCCGAACGCGCCCGCGGCGGGGGTCTCCTCGACCGGGGCGGACGCGAGCGCCGAGGCCACGGCCGGCGCCTTCTCGGCGCCCGCGGCGACCACCCACACCTCGCGGGCCGTGCGGATCGCCTCGAACGCCAGCGAGACCCGCAGCGGCGGCGGCTTGGGGGAGGCGTGCACGCCCGTCGTGGCGCCCTGCGCGCCGAGCGCCGGGTGGCCGGGGAACAGGGACGCGACGTGACCGTCGGGGCCCATGCCGAGCAGGAGCACGTCGAACGCCGGCACCCGGGCGCCCTCGGGCGCGTGGCGGCCGAGCTCCGCCGCGTACGCGTCGGCCGCCGCCTCGGGGGTCGGGACGTCCGCGCCGAGCGCGGGGACGGCGTGCACGTTCGCGGCGGGCAGGGCGTCGCCGAGCGCCGTGAGGAGCGCGTCGCGGGCCTGCGTCTCGTTGCGGTCCGGGTCGCCCTCCGGCAGGAACCGCTCGTCGCCCCACCACAGGTGCACCTGCGACCAGTCGACCGCGTCCCGCACGGGGGAGGCCGCGACGGCCGCGAGCGTGCGGATGCCGACGGTGCCGCCGGTCAGCACGACGTGCAGGGGAGCGCGGTGCGACTGCGCGTCGACGAGCGTGACGAGCAGGCGGGCCGCGGTGGTCTCGGCGAGCAGGTTCGCGTCGGGGTGGACGACGACGTCGCGTCGGACGGTGCTCATCATGCGGCCGGGATCTTCGCGAGGCCCTTGGTGAGCACCTCGCCGTAGACCTCGTCGGGGTCGAGCCGACGCAGCTCCTCGGCCAGGCACTCGCGCAGGTGCCGGATGGGCAGCGCGATGCGGTGCTCGGGCTGCTCGGGCTGGCGCAGCGCGGCGGTCTTGCCGTCGGGCCGGTCGAGCACGATGTCGCCCGACGCGCGCTCCAGGCGCACCTGGGTGAGCGCCGGGGCGTCCTCGACGCGCTCCACCTCGACCGGGCAGCGGAGTGCGTGCGCGAGCCACGCGGCGATCATGTCGACCGACGAGTGCGTGCCCTGCCCGGTGACGACCGCGCGGTGCACCGGCTCGTACGGGGGCTGCTCGAGCGTCGCGGCGATGAGGCCGCGCCACAGCGTGGCGCGCGTCCACGCGAGGTCCGTGTCGCCCTCCCGGTAGGACGCCGCGAGACGGCGCAGCCAGCCGCCGGGGTCCGACGAGCGCACGGAGTCGGTGATGCGGCGCTGTGCCATCCGGCCCAGCGGGTGCTCCGACGGCACCTCCGGCGGCTCGTACGGCCACCAGGCGACGATCGGGGCGTCCGGGAGCAGCAGCGGCATGACGAGCGTGTCGAGGTGCTCGGCGACCTCGCCGGTCGGCCGCAGGATGATGACCTCGCTCGCGCCCGCGTCGCCGCCGAGGCGGATCTGCGCGTCGAGGCCCTCGGCGGCCGGCTCGGTGCCGACCTGCTGCGACGAGATGAGGATGACCCGGCACGGGTGCTCGCGGCTCGCGTCGTTCGCGGCGGCGATGGCGTGCTCGGGGTCCTTGTCGCCCGTGTCGACGACGAGCGTGAGGACCCGCCCGAGGGCGACCGCGCCGCCCTCGTCGCGCTCGGTCAGCAGGCGCTTGGCGACCGCCCGCGTCGTCGTGCCCGGCATGTCGATGATCACGGCAGCCTCCACGCGCGCCCGTCGCGCGCCATCATCTCGTCGGCCGAGGCCGGTCCCCACGTGCCCGCCCGGTACTCGTCGGGCTTCCCGTGCCGGGACCAGTACTCGATGATCGGGTCGAGGATCTTCCAGGACAGCTCGACCTCGGTGTTCTGCGGGAACAGCGGCGGGTCGCCGAGCAGCACGTCGAGGATGAGCCGCTCGTACGCCTCGGGCGAGGCCTCCGTGAACGCGTGGCCGTAGCCGAAGTCCATCGTGACGTCCCGGACCTCCATCTGCGTGCCCGGCACCTTGGCGCCGAACCGCAGCGTGACGCCCTCGTCGGGCTGCACGCGGATCACGAGGGCGTTCTTGCCGAGCTCCTCGGTGGCCGTGGACTCGAACGGCAGGTGCGGCGCCTTCTTGAAGACGACCGCGATCTCCGTGACGCGCTTGCCGAGGCGCTTGCCCGTGCGCAGGTAGAACGGGACGCCCGCCCAGCGGCGGGTGTCGATGTCGACGCGGATCGCCGCGTACGTCTCCGTCGTGGAGTGCGGGTTGAAGCCCTCCTCCTCGAGGAAGCCGACGACCGGCTCGCCGCCCTGCCAGCCGGAGGTGTACTGCCCGCGCGCGGTGTGCCGGCCGATGTCGCGGGGGACCCGGACCGCCGAGAGCACCTTCTCCTTCTCGGCGCGCAGCGCCGCGGCGTCGAACGACACCGGCTCCTCCATCGCCGTGAGGGCGAGGAGCTGCAGGAGGTGGTTCTGGATGACGTCACGCGCCGCGCCGATGCCGTCGTAGTAGCCCGCGCGACCGCCGATGCCGATGTCCTCGGCCATGGTGATCTGCACGTGGTCGACGTAGTTCGCGTTCCAGATCGGCTCGAAGAGCTGGTTCGCGAACCGCAGGGCGAGCAGGTTCTGGACCGTCTCCTTGCCCAGGTAGTGGTCGATCCGGAAGATGTCGTCCGGCCGGAACACCGACGAGACGATGTCCTGCAGCTCGCGCGCGGACGCGAGGTCGTGGCCGAACGGCTTCTCGATGACGACGCGGCGCCAGCGGCCCTCCTGGGGCTGGGACAGCCCGGAGCGGGACAGCTGCTCGCAGACGATCGGGAAGGACGACGGCGGCACCGACAGGTAGAACGCGTGGTTCCCGCCCGTGCCGCGCGAGACGTCGAGCTCCTCGACGGTGTCGCGCAGCCGGTCGAACGCCGCGTCGTCGTCGAAGGTGCCCTGGACGAACCGGATGCCCTCGGCGAGCTGGCGCCACGTCGCCTCGCGGAACGGCGTGCGCGCGTGCTCCTTGACGGAGTCGTGCACGATCTGCGCGAAGTCCTGCGTCTCCCAGTCGCGCCGCGCGAACCCGGTGAGCGCGAAGCCCGGCGGGAGCAGGCCGCGGTTGGTCAGGTCGTACACCGCGGGCATGAGCTTCTTGCGGGCGAGGTCGCCCGTCACGCCGAAGATCACGAGCCCGCACGGGCCGGCGATGCGGGGCAGGCGGCGGTCGCGGGGGTCGCGCAGCGGGTTGACCCCCTGCGCGACCTTCGCGAGGCTCACGAGGCGTCCGCCGCGCGCGCGGCGGCGAGGCCGAGGCCCTCGGAGACCTTGGCGAGGAGCTGCTCCCAGCTGGCCTCGAACTTCGCGACGCCGTCGACCTCGAGCTCGGCCGCGACGTCGTCGATGTCGATGCCCAGCGCCACGAGGCGGTCCAGCAGCGTCGCCGCGTCGGACTGCGTGCCCGTCACGGTGTCGTGCGCGTCGCCGCCGTGGTCGGCGACGGCCTCGAGCGTCTTCTCCGGCATGGTGTTGACCGTGCCGGCCACGACGAGCTCGTCGACGTACAGCGTGTCCGGGTACGCGGGGTCCTTGACGCCCGTCGACGCCCACAGGGGCCGCTGCGGGCGCGCGCCGGCGGCGGCGAGGGCCTGCCAGCGCTCCGACGCGACGACCTCCTCGTAGATGCCGTACGCGAGGCGCGCGTTGGCGAGCGCCGCCTTGCCGCGCAGCTCGGCCGCCTCGGGCGTGCCGAGCGCGTCGAGGCGCGGGTCGACCGCGGCGTCCACGCGCGAGACGAAGAACGACGCGACCGAGGCGATCGTCGACAGGTCGTGGCCGTTGGCCTTCGCCTGCTCGAGACCCGCCTGGTACGCGTCCAGGACGTCGGCGTAGCGCTGCAGCGAGAAGATCAGCGTGACGTTGACGCTGATGCCCTCGGCGAGCACCGCGGTGATCGCCGGGAGGCCCTCGACGGTCGCGGGGATCTTGATGAGCACGTTCGGGCGGTCGACGGCCGCCCAGAGCGCCTTGGCGGACTCGACCGTGGCCGCGGTGTCCCGCGCCAGGCGCGGGTCGACCTCGATCGACACGCGCCCGTCGACGCCGTCGGTGCGGTCGTGCACGGGGCGCAGCACGTCCGCCGCGGCGCGCACGTCGTCGGTGGTCAGCGCGAAGACCGCCGCGTCCACGTCGGCGCCCTGCGCGGCGAGGGCGCGCAGCTGCTCGTCGTAGGCGTCGCCCTGGCTGATGGCCGAGGCGAAGATGGTCGGGTTCGTCGTCACGCCCACCACGCCACGCTCCACGAGCGCGGCGAGGTTGCCGGACCGCAGGCGCTCACGCGACAGGTCGTCGAGCCACACGGCGACTCCCGCCTCGCTGAGCCGTGCGAGGGGTCCGCTCGGTGCCATGGTCGTTCCTTCCCTCAGGCAGCCACGGGCTGCACGCGGCCGAGCCGCCGGGCGGCTCGGTCATCTCCGATCCGGGCGGTGGGTGGCGGGGTGCGGCTGGAGCGCACCCCGCCACCGCCGGGATCAGCCCTGCTGGTCGCCCGTGCCGGTGGCCGTCGGGGCGGCCTGCGACGCGGACGGGGCGGCGTCACCACGCGCGGCCGCGAGCGACTCGTGCGCGGCCGCGACGACGGCCTCGGTGGTGATGCCGAACTCGCGGTAGAGCGTCTGGTAGTCCGCCGAGGCACCGAAGTGCTCGAGCGACACCGTGCGGCCCGCGTCGCCGACGATCTTGTGCCAGGACAGCGCGATGCCCGCCTCGACCGAGACGCGCGCGCGCACGGAGGACGGCAGCACCGACTCGCGGTACTCCGCGTCCTGCGCGGCGAACCACTCGAGCGACGGCGCCGAGACGACGCGCGTTGGGACGCCCGCGGCCTCGAGGGTCTCGCGCGCCTCGACGGCGAGCTGCACCTCGGAGCCGGTGCCGATGAGGATCACCTCGGGCGTGCCGGTGCTCGCCTCGAGCAGCACGTACGCGCCCTTGGCGACGCCCTCGGCCCCCGCGAAGCCGTCCTCGCCGCGCGGGAACGTCGGGACGTTCTGGCGGGTGAGGATGAGGCCGACGGGGCCGTCGCGGTGCTCGAGGACCGCCTTCCACGCCTGCGCGGTCTCGTTCGCGTCCGCGGGGCGGACGACGGCGAGGCCGGGGATGGCGCGCAGCGCGGTGAGGTGCTCGACGGGCTGGTGCGTCGGGCCGTCCTCGCCGAGGCCGATCGAGTCGTGCGTCCACACGTAGATCGTCGGTGCGCCCATGAGGGCGGCGAGGCGGACCGAGCCGCGCATGTAGTCGGCGAACTGCAGGAACGTGCCGCCGTACGCGCGGGTCAGGCCGTGCAGCGTGATGCCGGACAGGATCGCGCCCATGCCGTGCTCGCGGATGCCGAAGTGCAGCGTGCGGCCGCCCTCGTGACCCGAGAACTCGTGCGTCGAGCGCTTCGCCGGGATGAACGACGGCTGGCCCTTCATCGTCGTGTTGTTCGAGCCGGCGAGGTCGGCGGAGCCGCCCCACAGCTCGGGCACGGCGTCCGCGATCGCGGACAGCACCTCGCCGGACGCGGCGCGGGTCGCGACGGCCTTGCCCGCGGGGAACACCGGGAGCGAGTCCTCCCAGCCCTCGGGGAGCTCGCCGGCGACCAGGCGGTCGAGCAGCGCCTTGCGCTCCGGGTTGGCCGCGGCCCACGCGTCGAACGACGCCTGCCACTCGGCGCGGACCTTCGCCGCCCGGTCCGCGAGGGAGCGGGTGTGCGCGAGCACCTCGGGCGCGACCTCGAAGGTCTTGTCGGGGTCGAAGCCGAGCAGCTCCTTGAGGCCACGGATCGAGTCCGTGCCGAGCTTCGAGCCGTGCGACGAGTGGTCGTCGGTCTTGCCGGGCGTCGGCCACGCGATGAGCGTGCGGATGCCGATGAACGACGGCTTGTCCGTGACGGCCTTGGCGGCCTCGATCGCGGCGTTCAGCGCGTCGACGTCCTCGCGGTACTCGCCGCCGGCGGTCCAGTCGACGAACTGCACGTGCCAGCCGTACGCCTCGTAGCGCGCGAGGACGTCCTCGGTGAAGGCGATCTGCGTGTCGCCCTCGATCGAGATGTGGTTGTCGTCCCACAGCACGATGAGGTTGCCGAGCTCCTGCGTGCCCGCGACGGACGAGGCCTCGCTCGTCACGCCCTCCTGCAGGTCGCCGTCGGACGCGATGACGTACGTGTAGTGGTCGAACGGGCTCGTGCCCGGCGCGGCGTCGGGGTCGAGCAGGTACCGCTCGCGGCGCTGCGCCATGGCGAAGCCGACGGCCGAGGCGAGGCCCTGGCCGAGCGGGCCGGTCGTGATCTCCACGCCCGCCGTGTGCTTGTACTCGGGGTGGCCGGGGGTCTTGGAGCCCCAGGTCCGCAGCGCCTGCAGGTCCTCGAGCTCGAGGCCGAAGCCGCCGAGGTAGAGCTGGATGTACTGGGTCAGGCAGGAGTGGCCGGCCGACAGCACGAACCGGTCGCGACCCAGCCAGTGGGTGTCCTTCGGGTCGTGCCGCAGCACGTTCTGGTAGAGCAGGTAGGCCACGGGGGCGAGGCTGATCGCCGTGCCCGGGTGACCGTTGCCCACCTTCTCCACGGCGTCCGCCGCCAGGACGCGCACCGTGTCGACGGCCTTCACGTCCAGGTCGGTCCAGCCGACCGTCTGCGCCAGGGGAGCCTTCGCGTTCACCGCACCTCATTCCCACCCGGGGGGAGCCGGGTGACGTTCTCCGACTTGCGTACCTTGCTCACCGCGTGCGCCCGGGCGTGTCCCGTCGCGCGCGCTCGTCCGTGGCTGGCCCGGTGCCGTGCTCGTCGTCGAGCCGCGCAGGTCGTCGGTCGGACCGCGTGGATCGGGACGGCGGGCATCCGGACGGACTCCGGTGCGCCGCTCGAGCCTATAGCGCACGCCCCCGCCGGTCGCAGCCGTGACCAGTCTCCGGCCACTCTCACGGCGACGCCCGGGCGACTGTGCGGTAGCGACCCATCTCACACGCCGCGCGGCGGGCGCCCGGGGGGCTTTCGTCCCGGCCCTGGGCGTAGCATGGCCTCGCGACGTCAGATCCCCCTCGACCACGCGCGCGCACGCCCGACGACGGGCCGCCGGGTGCGGTCGGAACGAAACGAACGGAACCGTCCCGCGTGCGTCTCTCGAGCCCCTCGTCCGTCGACGACAGGTCCGTCGGCGACGCCGCGACCGCGGGTCGCGCGCACGGCGCGGCGGCTCCGCAGGCCCCTGGGACCGCGCGCGACGAGCCGGCGATCGGCGGGCTGCGCGGCGCGCTGCGGCGGGTGGGGGCGGTCGTCGGCCCGTACGTCACGCTGACGAAGCCGCGGGTCATCGAGCTGCTGCTGGTCACGACGATCCCGACGATGATCCTCGCGGAGGGCGGCTGGCCGAGCCTCGGCCTCGTCGTCGCGACGCTCGTCGGCGGTGCGGCCGCGGCGGGCTCGGCGAACGTCCTCAACTGCTACATCGACCGCGACATCGACAAGGTCATGAACCGCACCCGGCGCCGCCCGACCGCGACGGGGGAGATCAGCCCGCGCGCGGCGCTGACGTTCGGCCTCGTGCTCGGCGTCGTGAGCCTGACCTGGTTGTGGTTCCTCGCGAACCCGGTGTCGTCGATGCTGACGGCCGGGGCGATCCTCATCTACGTCGTCGGCTACACGATGATCCTCAAGCGCCGCACGCCGCAGAACATCGTGTGGGGCGGCGCGGCCGGGTGCATGCCCGTGCTCATCGGCTGGTCGGCCGTGACCGGGGGCGTCGGCTGGCCCGCGGTGCTGCTGTTCGGCGTGATCTTCTTCTGGACGCCGCCGCACTACTGGCCGCTGTCGATGAAGTTCCGGCGCGACTACGCCGCCGCGGGCGTCCCGATGCTGCCGGTGGTCGCCAAGGACACGCGCGTCGCCCGGGAGATGATCGCGTACACGCTCGCGATGATCGCGTGCTCGCTGCTGCTCGTCCCGGCCGCCGGCATGACCTGGGTGTACGCGGTCGCCGCGGCGCTGCTCGGCGCCTGGTTCCTGGTCGACTGCATCCGCCTGCTGCGGCGCGCGGAGGACCCGAAGCGCGGCAAGCTGCGCGCGATGAGCGTGTTCCACGCGTCGATCACGTACCTCACGCTGCTGTCGGTCGCCGTGTCGGTCGACGTCTTCCTGCCCCTGTGACGCCGGCGGTGCCGTGGCCGACGTCGTCGCACCCTCGCCGCTCGCCCGGGCGCTCGAGGAGTACCTCGCGCACCTGACCGTGGAGCGCGGGCTGTCGGGCAACACGACCGCCGCCTACCGGCGCGACCTCGGCCGGTACGTCGCGTACCTCGAGTCGCGGGGGAGACGGGCACCCGGTGACGTCGTCGATCAGGACGTCGAGGACTTCCTCGTCGCCGTGCGGACCGGGTCCGACGGCGGCAGCGTGCTGTCGGCGTCCTCGGCGGCGCGCGCGGTGGTGGCCGTGCGCGGCTGGCACCGGTTCTGGGTGCGCGACGGCGTGACCGAGGGCGACGCCGCCCGGGCCGTTCGCCCGCCCGCGCAGCCGCGCCGTCTGCCCAAGGCGATCTCCGTCGAGGCGGTCGGGCGCCTGCTCGACGCCGCGGGCCTCGGTGACGGGCCGGTCCCGCTGCGCGACCGCGCGCTGCTCGAGCTGCTGTACGCCACGGGCGCGCGGATCTCCGAGGCCGTGGGCCTCGACGTCGACGACGTGGACCGGACCCCCGGCCGCGCGGCCGTGCGGCTGCTCGGCAAGGGCTCGAAGGAGCGCGTGGTGCCGGTGGGGTCGTACGCGGTCGAGGCGCTCGAGGCGTACCTCGTGCGCGGTCGCCCGGCTCTCGCGTCCCACGGCCGCGGCACGCCCGCCGTGTTCCTCAACACGCGCGGCGCCCGGCTCTCGCGGCAGAGCGCGTGGGCCGCGCTGCGCTCCGCGGCCGAGCGTGCCGGGCTCGTCGGGCCGGACGGGGCGGGTGCGCACCTGTCGCCGCACACGCTGCGGCACTCGTTCGCCACGCACCTGCTCGCCGGCGGCGCGGACGTGCGCGTCGTGCAGGAGCTGCTGGGGCACGCGTCGGTCACGACGACGCAGATCTACACGCTCGTCACGCCCGACACGCTGCGCGAGGTGTACCAGCTCAGCCACCCGCGGGCGCGGTGAGCCGCCGGAGCGCGAGGATCACGGCGCGGTATCGACGCCGAGGGCGTGTGCTCCGGTAGGTTGTCGGTCGTGGTGACCAGCGAGACGACGCAGGAACAGGTCGACGCCGTCGGGCGTCCGCTCCCGGACTTCCCGGAGCCGGCGCCGCTCGCCTCGCACGGGCCCGCGCGCGTCATCGCGATGTGCAACCAGAAGGGCGGCGTCGGCAAGACGACGACGACCATCAACCTCGCCGCCGCGCTCGCCGAGTACGGCCGCAAGGTCCTCATCGTCGACTTCGACCCGCAGGGCGCCGCGTCGGTCGGTCTGGGCGTGAGCCCGCACGAGCTCGACCAGACGGTCTACAACCTGCTCATGGAGCGTGACGCGCAGATCGGCGACGTCCTGCGGCACACCGCGACGCCGGGGCTCGACCTGCTGCCCGCGAACATCGACCTGTCCGCCGCGGAGGTCCAGCTCGTCGGCGAGGTGGCCCGCGAGTCGGTCCTGTCCCGCGCGCTGCGCCCGGTGCTCGACGACTACGACGTCGTGCTCATCGACTGCCAGCCGTCGCTCGGCCTGCTCACCGTGAACGCCCTGACCGCGGCGCACGGCGTGCTCATCCCGCTCGAGTGCGAGTTCTTCGCGCTGCGCGGCGTCGCGCTGCTCATCGAGACGATCGAGAAGGTGCGCGACCGCCTCAACCCGCGCCTCGAGGTCGACGGCATCCTCGCCACCATGTACGACTCGCGCACGCTGCACGCCCGCGAGGTCGTCGCGCGCGTGCACGAGGCGTTCGGCGACACGCTGCTGCAGACGGTCATCGGCCGCACGGTGAAGTTCCCGGACGCGACCGTGGCGGCCGAGCCGATCACGACGTACGCGCCCACGCACTCGGGCGCCGCGGCGTACCGCCAGCTGGCGCGCGAGCTCGTCGCCCGTGGCGACGCCGCCTGAGGTCGCGCCCGGCGGCGACGCGCACCCCGGCACCACCGACGCGCCCAAGGGTGCCGTCGACGCCCCGGCGGGCACCGCGGGCTTCGAGGTGCACCTCGACAACTTCAGCGGCCCGTTCGACCTGCTGCTGGGGCTGATCGCCAAGCACAAGCTCGACATCACCGAGGTCGCGCTCGCGCGCGTCACCGACGAGTTCATCGCGTACATCCGGGCGGCCGAGGCGACCTGGGACCTCAACCGGGCGTCGGAGTTCCTCGTGGTCGCCGCGACGCTGCTGGACCTCAAGGCCGCGCGGCTGCTGCCCTCGGCGAACGTCGAGGACGCCGAGGACCTCGAGCTGCTCGAGGCGCGCGACCTGCTGTTCGCGCGGCTGCTGCAGTACCGCGCCTACAAGCAGGTCGCGGCGGACCTCGCGCACCGCTGGGCGACGGAAGGTCGCCGGTTCCCGCGCACGGTCGCGCTCGAGCCGCACCTCGCGGCGCTCCTGCCCGAGCTCGTGTGGCAGGTCGGGCCGGACGACCTCGCCGCGCTGGCCGCGAAGGCGCTCACGCCCAAGGCTCCGCCGCCCGGCGTGGACATCAGCCACCTGCACGCGCCGCCGGTGTCGGTGCGGGAGCAGGCCGCCGTGCTCGTCGACCGGCTGCGGCACCACGGCTCGGCGACGTTCCGCTCGCTCGTCGCGGACGCGGGCTCGACGATCGTCGTGGTGACCCGGTTCCTCGCGCTGCTCGAGCTGTTCCGGGAGGGCGCGGTCGGGTTCGACCAGGTCACGCCGCTCGGGGAGCTGACGGTGCGGTGGACGGGCGCCGCGGAGGGCGAGGTCACGGTGTCCGACGACTTCGACCAGGAGGACGCCGCGCGCGGCGCCTCGAACCCGGGGGCCGCGCCGGCCGCCGGTACGCAGGACGGGGAGGACAGATGACCGCACCCGACGACGCGACCCAGCGCCCGGACGACGAGTCCGCCGCCGGCGGGACGCCGGCCGCGCAGGACCAGGCCGTCGACGTCGAGTCGCTGCCCGGCGGCGCGCTCGCCGCGCTCGAGGCGGTGCTCATGGTCGCCGACGAGCCGATCCCGACCGTGCGCCTCGCGAGCGTGCTCGCGCTGCCGACGGCACGGGTCGAGGAGCTCGTCGCGGAGCTCGCGGCGGAGTACCGCGGCGAGCGTGGCGGCCGCTCGCGCGGGTTCGAGCTGCGGATGGCCGCCGAGGGCTGGCGGATCTACAGCGCACCGGCCTACGCGGACGTCGTCGGTCGGTTCGTGCTCGACGGGCAGACCGCCCGCCTGACCCAGGCCGCGCTCGAGACGCTCGCCGTGGTGGCGTACCGTCAGCCCGTCACGCGCGGGCAGGTGTCCGCCGTGCGGGGCGTGAACGTGGACGGCGTGATGCGCACGCTGACCGCACGCGGGCTCGTCACCGAGGTCGGCACCGAGCCGACCAGTGGTGCGCTCCTGTACGGGACCACGGGATACTTCCTGGAGCGGATGGGCCTGTCCAGCCTGGACGAGCTGCCCCCGCTCGCGCCCTACCTGCCGGAGATCGACGCCCTCGACGGCGTCGACGACACCGGTGCCACGATCGGAGGACCTGCATGACCCCCCAGCCCCGCCGCTCGGACAGCGGACGCGCCGGACGACCCGGCGGCCCGCGAGGCGGCGCCTCCGGCCAGGGTGGCGGCAAGAAGCCGCACCGCGGCCAGGGCGGTGCGACGCGCGGCAAGGCCGCGCCCCAGCGCCCGTCCCGCCCCGCCCCCGCGCGCCGCGCGCCCGCTACACCGACGATCGACGTGCACGACCCCGACGGCGTGCGCCTGCAGAAGCTGCTCGCCGCGGCCGGCCTCGGGTCGCGGCGCGCGTGCGAGGACCTCATCTCCTCGGGTCGCGTCGAGGTGGACGGCCAGGTCGTCATCGAGCTGGGCGTGCGCGTCGACCCGAAGACCGCGGTCGTGACCGTCGACGGGCTGCGCGTGCAGCTCGACACGTCGCACGTGACGATCGCGCTCAACAAGCCCAAGGGCGTCGTCTCGACGATGCATGACGAGCAGGGCCGCCCTTCGGTGGCGGAGCTCGTCCGCGACCGCTCCGAGCGGCTGTTCCACGTGGGCCGGCTCGACGCCGACACCGAGGGCCTGCTGCTCCTGACGAGCGACGGCGAGCTCGCGAACCACCTGTCGCACCCGTCGCACGGCGTGCCGAAGACGTACCTCGCGGAGGTCCAGGGCCGGTTCACGCCCGCGACCGCCGCGCGCCTGCAGCGCGGGATCGAGCTCGAGGACGGCCCGGCCAAGGCGGACAAGGTGACGGTCGTGCAGGCGCTCGCGCACCTGTCGCTCGTCGAGATCGTGCTGCACGAGGGCCGCAACCGGATCGTCCGGCGCATGCTCGACGAGGTCGGTCACCCGGTCACCAAGCTCGTGCGCACGCGCATCGGCCCGATCCGGCTGGGCGACCTCAAGCCGGGGCGCACCCGTGTCCTGTCCCAGGTCGAGCTGGGGTCGCTGATGTCCCAGGCGGGGATGTGACCGCGGCGACCCAGGGACCCGTCCTCGTCGTCGGTGCGGGGCTGATCGGCGCGTCGGTGGGGCTCGGGCTGCGCGCGCTGGGCGTCGACGTGCGCCTGCAGGACCCGTCGCGCACCACGGTCGCGCTCGCGCGGGACGTGGGCGCGGGCCGCCCCGCGGCACCGGACGACGACGAGCCGGCGCTGGTCGTCGTGGCGGCGCCGCCGGACGTCACGGCCGCGGTGGTGCGCGAGCAGCTCGAGCGGCACCCGCACGCGGTCGTCACGGACGTCGCGTCCGTCAAGGGGCACGTCCTGGCGGAGCTGCGGGCGTCCGGCGCGGCGCTCGACCGGTACGTCGGCTCGCACCCGATGGCCGGCCGCGAGCGCTCGGGCCCGTCGGCCGCGGTGCCGGACCTGTTCCTGGGGCGCCCGTGGGTCATCGCGGAGTCGCCGGAGTCCGACCCGGCCGCGGTGCTCGCGGTGCGGGCGCTGGCCGTCGACCTCGGTGCCGTCCCGGTGACGATGGACGCCGACGCGCACGACGCCGCGGTGGCCGCGGTCTCGCACGTGCCGCAGGTCGTCTCGTCGCTCGTCGCGGCGCGCCTCGTGGACGTGGACGAGCGCTCGCTCGGGCTCGCGGGGCAGGGGCTGCGGGACGTCACCCGCATCGCCGCGTCCGACCCCGAGCTGTGGACCTCGATCCTGGCGGCGAACTCCGCCGCGGTGCGCCCGATCCTCGCGTCGCTGCGTGCCGACCTCGACGAGCTGATCGGCGCGCTCGACCGCGCCGACGACGCGACGGGCCCGGAGACGGTGGCCGACGGGGTGCTCGTGACGATCGCGCGGGCGATCGCGACGGGCAACGAGGGCGTGGCGCGGATCCCGGGCAAGCACGGCGGGGCCAACCGCGCGTACGAGGAGGTCACGGTGCTCGTGCCCGACGAGCCCGGCGAGCTCGCGCGCCTGCTGACGGAGGTCGGCGAGGCCGGCGTCAACCTCGAGGACCTGCGCCTCGAGCACGCGGCCGGCCGCCCGGTCGGCATGGCGGTCATCTCGGTGCTGCCGGGGAGTGCGGCCAGGCTCGAGCAGGAGCTGGCGGAACGTGGATGGAGGCTGGTCGTGTGAGCACGCTCGTGATCGCGGTGGACGGACCCTCGGGGTCGGGCAAGTCGAGCGTGTCGCGCGAGGTCGCGCGGCGTCTCGGGCTCGCGTACCTGGACACGGGCGCGATGTACCGCGCGGCGACCTGGTGGTGCCTGCACACGGGCGTCGCGCTGGACGACCAGGCGGCGGTGGCGCAGACCGTGCGCGACCTGCCGCTCGACCAGGGTGTCGACCCGGACGCGCCGCACGTGCACGTCGGCGGCACCGACGTGGGTGACGCGATCCGCGAGACGCGCATCTCGGCCGCGGTGAGCGCGGTCGCGACCAACCTCGAGGTGCGCGACGAGCTGCGCCGCCGGCAGCGGGCCGCGATCGCGGCCGAGGCGGACGCCTCGTCGTACTCCCGGGGCCGCGGGATCGTCGCGGAGGGACGGGACATCACGACGGTCGTCGCGCCCGACGCCGACGTGCGCGTGCTGCTCACCGCGTCCGAGGAGGCGCGCCTGGCGCGCCGCGCGCGCGACGTGCACGGCTCGGCGGACGCCGCCGCCGTCGAGGCCACGCGCGACCAGGTGCTGCGGCGCGACGCGGACGACTCCACGGTCGTCCAGTTCCACGTCGCCGCGGACGGGGTCGTCACCGTCGACTCGTCCGACCTGGACTTCGAGCAGACGGTCGAGGCCGTGCTCGCGGTGGTCACGCAGGTCACCGGGCGGTGAGCGGCGTGGCCGGTCCCGCGCTGCCGTCGCCGTGGGGGCCGCGCTGGTCCCGCTGGATCGGGTGGTTCCTGGCGCACGTCGTGTGGGACACGCGCGTCGTCGGCCGGGAGCACGTGCCCGACGACGGGCCGGTGCTGCTCGCGGCGAACCACACGAGCGTGGTCGACGGCCCGCTGCTCGCGGGCGTGACGCCGCGGGGCGCGCACATCCTCGTCAAGGAGGAGATGTTCCGCGGGCCCGTCGGCCTGCTGCTGCGCGCCGCGGGCCAGATCCCGGTCGACCGTGACGGCGGCCGGCGCGCGCTGACGACGGCGCTCGGCGTGCTGCGGCGCGGGGGAGTGGTCGGCGTCTTCCCCGAGGGCTCGCGCGGCCGCGGCGACGCGTCGGACGCGCGCGCGGGCATCACGTGGCTCGCCCTCAACGGCCGTGCCCCCGTGGTGCCGGTCGCTGTCCTCGGCACGCGTCGCACCGGGGAGGGCGTCAACCACATCCCGCGGCTGCGGCGTCGGCTCGTCATCGCGTTCGGCGCGCCCGTCGTCGTCGAGCGGCCCGCGGGTGTGCCCGGGCGGCAGGCCACGGCGCTCGCCAACGAGCAGCTGCGCGACGCGCTCGCCCTGCACGTCGCCGCGACCGTCGAGGCGACGGGCCTGACGCTGCCCACGGACGCACCGCTGGCGGCCGGGACCCGCTGAGCGGCGCCCTCCGCGTGGCGTCGGCCGGGCAGGTGTGGGCAGCGACTCGTCCCCGCACGGGGTCCGGGGGCGGGCGCAGGGCCGTTCGTCAGGGACAATGGTCGACATGAGTGAGCCTGAGGTCGAGTTCGTCCTGCCCGACGAGGCCGGTGACGCCGAGCGCGAGCGGGCGCTGCGGGCCGGTCTGGCCGAGTACGAGCTCGAGGACGACGACCTCGCGCTCCTGTCCGCGGAGCACGACGAGGACCTCGTCGACGGCGGGCCCGCCGCGCTGCCCGTGCTCGCGATCGTCGGCCGCCCCAACGTGGGCAAGTCGACCCTCGTGAACCGGATCCTCGGCCGCCGCGAGGCGGTCGTCGAGGACAAGCCCGGCGTGACGCGCGACCGCGTGAGCTACCCGGCCGAGTGGTCGGGGCGGCGGTTCACGCTCGTCGACACCGGCGGCTGGGAGGTCGACGTCGCGGGCATCGACAAGCGCGTCGCCGAGCAGGCGGAGGTCGCGATCGCCCTGGCCGACGCCGTGGTCTTCGTCGTCGACGCCACGGTCGGGTCCACGGACACCGACGAGCAGGTCGTGCGCCTGCTGCGCCGCTCCGGCAAGCCGGTCGTGCTGGCCGCGAACAAGGTCGACGGCCCGGCTGCGGAGGCGGACGCCGCCGCGCTGTGGGGCCTGGGCCTCGGCGAGCCCCACCCGGTCTCGGCGCTGCACGGGCGCGGGACGGGCGACCTGCTCGACGCGATCCTCGACGTGCTGCCCGAGACGTCCGCGCACGGCGTGGTCCGTCCGACCGGCCCGCGCCGGGTCGCGCTCGTCGGGCGCCCGAACGTCGGCAAGTCCTCGCTGCTGAACAAGATCGCCGGGACCGAGCGCGTCGTCGTGGACGACACCGCCGGCACCACGCGCGACCCCGTCGACGAGCTCGTCGAGCTCAAGGGCGTGCCGTGGGTGTTCGTCGACACCGCGGGCATCCGTCGCCGCGTGCACCAGACGTCGGGCGCGGACTTCTACGCGTCCCTGCGCACGCAGGCCGCGATCGAGAAGGCCGAGGTCGCGGTCGTGCTGCTCGACGCGTCGCAGCCGATGACCGAGCAGGACACGCGGGTCGTGCAGCAGGTCATCGACGCGGGCCGCGCGCTGGTCATCGCGTACAACAAGTGGGACCTCATGGACGAGGACCGTCGCCGCTACCTCGAGCGGGAGATCGAGCAGGAGCTCGTGCAGGTCACGTGGGCGCCGCGGGTGAACATCTCCGCGAAGACCGGGTGGCACGCCGAGCGGCTCGTGCCCGCGCTGGAGACGGCCCTCGACTCGTGGGACACGCGCATCCCGACGGGCCGTCTCAACGCGTTCCTGGGCGAGCTCGTCGCGGCGCACCCGCACCCGCTGCGCGGCGGCAAGCAGCCGCGCATCCTGTTCGCGACGCAGGCGTCGACCCGCCCGCCGCGGTTCGTCGTCTTCACCACCGGCTTCCTGGACCCCGGCTACCGCCGGTACATCGAGCGCCGCCTGCGCGAGACGTTCGGGTTCGAGGGCACGCCCATCACGATCTCCGTGCGGGTGCGGGAGAAGCGCAAGCGGTGACGAACGCGGCGCGGTCCGGGCGGCGCGGGGTGCGGGGCACCCTGCTGCGCTGGGGCCTGCCGCGCGACCCCGCCGCGTCGCGGCACCTCACCGGGTTCCTCGTCGTCACGGTCCTCACGGTGCTCGTGACGCGCGGCGCGCTCGCCGCGACCGGCTTCCCGCAGGTGGGCGGCGAGGGCCTGCACATCTCGCACGTCCTGTGGGGCGGCCTGCTCCTGGCGCTCGCCGTCGTCGTCGCGCTGTCGTTCCTCGGCCCCGTCGCCCGGCCGCTCGTCGTGCTGCTCGCGGGCGCGGGGTTCGGGCTGTTCATCGACGAGGTCGGCAAGTTCGTCACCGACGACTACGACTACTTCTACGGACCCACCGCGATGCTCGTGTACGTGTCCGTCGTGGTCCTGGCGCTCGTGGGCGAAGCCGTCACCGGCGGCCACCACGACCGCGTCGAGTACCTCGCGGCAGGTCTGGACCAGGCGGTCGCGGGCGTCGCGGGCGGGTTCTCGCCGCGGGTGCGCGAGCACGCCGAGACGCTCCTGGCGCGCGCCGAGGGCGCCACCGGGCACGACGAGGCCGCGGCGCTCGTCGCGACGGTCCGCCCCGACCACGCCGAGCTGCCCGACCCCGTCGCGGCGGTCTCCCGCGCGGTCGTCGGCGCGACCCGGCGCCTGGTGCGGGCCTCGTGGGTCCCGCGGATCGCGGTCGTCGTGCTCGTCGGTGCGGCGCTCGTCGGCGTCGGACGCGGCCTGTGGCTCGCGCGCGAGGGCGGCACCGCCGCGTGGGTCGTCGTCACGCTCGTCGCCGGCGGGGCGGGCACCGTCACCTCGTGCGTGCTGGGCCTGGCGTCCGACGACCGCGAGCGCGCCTTCGGGTGGTTCCGCCGCGGCGTCCTCGTGAGCCTGCTCGTCACGCAGGTCGCGCTCCTGCGCATCGACGAGTGGGCCGGCTACGCGGGCCTCACGCTCGACGTCGTCGTGCTCGGCCTCGTCGCCGCGGAGCTCGACGTCATCCGGCAGGAGAGGCGCGCCACGTCGGCCGGAGTCGGGGGCACCCGCGCTCGTACGGTAGGCTGACGCAGGCTTCTTCGGGAGCCATCGGGCTGTGGCGCAGCTTGGTAGCGCACTTGACTGGGGGTCAAGGGGTCGCAGGTTCAAATCCTGTCAGCCCGACCAGGTGAGGCTTACTGCAAACACCGACCCTATGGGCCGGGTTTGCAGGAGCTTCCAGGGTCAACGAAGTAAGGGAGTCGCCCATGTGGGCGGCTCCCTTCTTCTTCGTCTGGTAGTGCTTGGCCCAGGAGGCCTGGGCAAGGTCGTGCAGGCGGCCAGGCGGTGCTCCGATGGTGCTGGCATGGTAGATCGTCTGGACGGTGAACAGGTCTCCGAGCGGGTCTTCGAGGTCGTGGTCGATGATCTCGTCGTGGTCGATGAAGATGTGCTTGAAGATGGCCTGGTTGAGGCGACGGCGGACTTCGTCGCTGGCGTTCATGTACAGCTCGTAGGGGTCTTCGAGCAGGCGCAGGTTCGCTTCGATGAACTCGACGGCGTCCTTGAGGGTGTCGACGGTGGCCTGGAGCTGGGCGGTGAGGCGGTCGCGTTCAGTGCCGATCTCGCGGAGCTTGGCGCGGATCTTCTCCTTCGGGATCGTGTCGTCGACGGCGAGCTCCAGGAGGTTGCTCTCCTGGGCGTCCAGGCGGTCGAGCTGCCCTTCGAGCTGTTCCTTCAGGGCGCGCTGTGAGGCTTCTTGCTCGGCGAGAGCGTCGTCGAGGGTTTGGCGCATGGCCTGGAGGAAGTCGGGGCTGAACTGGACGGTGCGGTAGTGCTCCTCGACGGCGCGTTCGATGCGGTGGACGTTGGAGTACTTTGCGTCGCAGAAGCCGTCCTGGGTGCCGCGGCAGAAGAAGTACAGGTACTCCTCGCCGCTGCGGGAGATGGTGCGGCGCACGATCATGCGGCGGATGGACTTGTCGCGTCGCCAGCAGGCGCCGCACCACAGGGTGCCCTTGAGGTAGTGGTGCACGACGCGGCGGCGTTCGCCTGCCCTGCCGCGTGAGGCGAGGAGGTCTTGCACCTGGTCGAACAGCTCGCGGTCGATGAGCGGTTCGTGCCGTCCGGGGTACTCCTCGCCCTTGTACGTGACGATGCCGACGTAGTACGGGTCTTGGAGCATCTGGTGGATTTTCGAGACGGAGACGGGGCCCGCTGGGCGGCGCTGGGTGGGGCGGGTGCGCAGGCCTCGGTCGGTGAGCTCGTTCTGGATGTCCTCCAGGGTTGCCTCGCCTGCGGCGTACATCTCGAATGCAAGCCGGACGAGGGGCGCACGCTCCTCGTCGATGGCGACAGCGCGGATCTCGCGGCCGTCGATGCGGTCGATGGTGTTGATGTAGCCGATGGGTGCTTTGCCGAGCGTGCCGCCCTTCTTGGCCTTCTCACCCATCTTGTAGGCGATGTCGGCACCCTCCTCGGCCGAGCGGAACTCGTTGAACGCGGCGAGGATGCCGTGCATGAGCTGCCCGACCGGGGTCTCGTCGATGGACTCGGTGGCGGAGATGAGGGTGACGCCGCGCTTCTTGAGCTCCGCACCGACGATGGCATCGTCGAAGCGGTTCCTGGCCATTCGGGAGAGCTTGTAGATGATGACGTAGTCGACGTCTCGCGCGGTGCGGATGCGCTCCAGCATCTGCTGGAACGCCAGCCGCTTACTCATCTCCCGGGCGGAGCGGCCCGGTTCGATGTACTCGTCGATGATGGTGATGCCGAGCTGGTCGGCCTTGCGGTAGCAGGCCTTGCGCTGCGCTGGAAGGGAGATGCCTTCCGGGTCGTAGTCGGTGTTGACCTGGCTCGGCGTGGAGACGCGGAGATAGATCACCGCCCGCTTGCCAGTCGGGATGTCGTCCACGGGCTGCCCGGTGCCGACGTCGATGGTCTCGAAGCTGAGCTGGTCGGGATGCGGGATGGGTGGGGTCTCGTCGTAGAGCGTCATGGACGGGGCTCCTTCTTCTCGGGCATGAGCGGTGTGGCGGGCAGCAGAGACAGCGGGAACGATGCCTTGCGGAGCTTGTTCATGAGGGCGGCGTCGCAGGCTTGACGTACGACTCCCTGCCGATGCGCTGACGCGAAAATGTGCTCGCTTTGGTGGATATCCGGCAGGACGGTTTGACGGCAGTGATTGACGGCAACCGAACCCAATGTGAGGCAACGTGAACGTGTGCGAAGCGCTGTGATAACAGGGGTCGGCATGTTCGCCAAAGTGGTACAGATCTGGCTTTTAAGCAGGGTGTCGTGGGTTCGAGCCCCACTGGGCCCTCCAAGAAATTCCGCCGTATCGACCCCCGTTGATCGGCGGTTTTTCTTTGCTTGCGTTTCTTCGCTTTCCATGGCGTCGTAGCCGTTTGACGGCAGTAGTTGACGGCAACGGCCTGCACTCGCCTGCTCACGCGTGCCATTCACTGCCAGAGTTGCGACGGGTGTCGTGAGGGACGCGGCGACTCGTTCAAGCGCTTCCCGCTGGCCGGTGACGTCGCCGTGCTGGTAGATCTCCTGCGTTGTCGTGATGTTCGAGTGCCCGAGGATGAGCTGGACGTCGCGGACCGGGACGCCGAGGTTTTTCAGGAGTGTCGCGGCGGTGTGGCGCGTGTGGTGCACGGTGATGCGTGGCAGCCCAGCCTGGTCGCGGATCTCGTGGAAGGTGCGCACGAAGTTCTTCGGATCGACTGGCGTCCCCGCTGTGCTGAGGAAAACGAGGTCATTCGGCTCCGGTTGCCGTTCGTCACGCAAGGCGAGGAAACGGCCACGGATGGGCAACAGGAGCGGCAGGTCGCGCCGACCGGCGCTGGTCTTGACAGGCCCGGTCTGCAGGACGCCGTGAATGCGCTGTAGCTGCTGCCTAACGTGGATGATGTCTTGTTCGAAGTCGATGTCGCTCCAGCGCAGTCCCAGTACCTCGCCGCGGCGCATGCCGTAGGTCAGGAGCAGGAAATACCCAAGTGCCCAGCGATGCCCGTCACAGGCGTCCAGGAACGCGACTGCCTGCTCGCCCGTCCACGGTGTGATCGCTTTCCGCTCGTACTTCGGCAGGTCGATGAGGCGTGCGACGTTACGATAGACCAGCTCCTCCTTCTCAGCTCGGCTGAGCGCGGACGAGAGCACGGTGCGGACTCTGTGCAGGGTGCGTTCGGAGTTGCCGTCGGCGTAGAGCTGGTTCACGAGTTCCTGGACGTCCTGTACGGAGAGCTTGTCGAGGCGCTTCTTGCCGATGAACGGCGAGATGTAGAGGCGAACCGTCGACTCGTACAACTCGGCCGTGCGTGGCCTGGTCTTAATTGGTACGACCGTGCGCAGCCAGTAGTCGAGGTACCGCTCCACGCTCCAGTTGGTCGCCGGCACAGGGATGTTCCGGCGTGCCTGCTCAAGCGCAGCGACGAGCCTGCGGTGGACGTCCTCTCGTGACGTTCCGTAGAAGCGGATTCGCTTACGACCGCCGCCCGCAACGGGCACGTATCCGGCTGCCTCCCACCGTCCGTCCTTGCGGTGCGTGATGGTGCCTTCGCCGTTTGCTCGCCTACCCATGGAAGCCTCCTCGGCTACGTCCGGCGCGTTGCTCGGCGATGTAGCGCTCGAGGTCTTCGGCTGGTATGACGCGGCGCTTGCCGATCTTGATCGAGCCGAGCTTCTCTTCACGGATGAACCGCTGGAGCGTCCATGCGCTCACGCGCAGGACATCGGCGGCTTCCGGGATCGTGTAGAGGCGGGGCGCATCGCGGTGGACAGTGCGCTCGCCTGGTTGGTGAATGTTGGTCATGCTCACGATGGGTTCCCTCCTCTCGTGGTTGTCGTTGCTTGTAGGTTCAGGTCGGAGAGCCGTAGGGCTGCTCGGTCGCGGCTGACGCGGAGCCTGCGTGCGAGTTCGACGACGTCGCAGCGGTCACGTTTGACGAGGCGACGAACGACGCGTGCGGGCATGAGGGCGGCTGAGGCGAAGCCATCAGCTGCCATCTCGGCTTGGGCGTGCCCGCTGAGGTAGCGCGGGTCGTAGAGGTGCACGCTGGTGTTGTGGTCAAGGATGTGCTTGAACTCGTGCAGCAGCGTGAAGCGCTGTCGTTCCGGGGAGTCCTTGGCGTTGAGCCGGATGATCCAGCTGCGTTCGTCCCGATTCCAGACGGCAAGCCCGGAGGCGGGCAGGTCGCGATCTGTCTCGACTCTCACCTGCGGAAGGTTGGCGACCAGCACATCGACGGTGATGTTCCGGATGGCCGCTTCTCGGGCGACGAGTGCTCCCTGGCGGGCTGCGATGCGCTGGGCGGCAACCCAGCTGACCGGGCGGGCGCGGTGCTCGCGAGCGAGGTTGCGCAGGCGCCGGATGAGGCCCGAGGGCACTCGAGGCGCCTGCTCAGTCAGCTCGCTGATTTGGTATGTCATGAAATTCTCCTCCTCTCATTCCCACCCGGGGAGTTAGCCATCACTGATACGTCTCGTCGTCTGCTGCCTAGAACTCGTCTTCGCCGGGTTCTGGCCCGTCGAGGTTGATGCCGCTCTGCTGCGCTATGGCAGCGAAGTAGCCCTCGAGCTGGGCGACCTGGCTCGGAGTGAGCTCCTGGTAGCGAGCCCGGAGGTATGCCCCGAAGGACGGGAGCTTGGTGAGCGACGGGTAGTCGACCAGTGCGTACAGGTCGGCTGCGGGGATGCTGAGCGAGCGGGCGATCGCGGTGAGGATCTCTGGTCGAGGTTGGACGATCTCACCGTGCTCGATACGCCAGATGGTGTTGTTCACGACACCTGACAGCTCGGCAAGCTTCCGGATCGAGAGATCCTTTTCGATGCGCTTCTGGCGGATGAATTCGCCAAGCTTGGTTGTGGGTTCTTCCGCGTTGTTCATTGCGGTAATCTCCGTTTACATTACTCTCGCTATTTTACCTCGCTGCTCGCAATAAGTCCCGGTCAAAGGCATTTTCTACAACGTTTTACGGGTCTGCCGTTGGCGAACTTCTGAGATGCATATGCAGTGATGGGTGCTGGTAATAGATAGATGTGGTGTAGGCGTTCTCTGTCACGCCGCTACAGGTAGCGAAGCGAGCAGATCGCCATTGGATGACGACGCGATCCGCGTAGGCGTAGTGCTTTTCGCAACAAGCAGCGGATATGCGTCGTTTGGTGGGCGCTCCGGGCGGCCTACGTCATGAAGACGTGGAGACGCCCGTCTCGGTCGGGGATGATGTCCCAGCCGCCCTCGACGTAGTGCCACAGCTCGTCGAGGTCGATCGTCACGACGCCTTCGGGGATGCCGTGCTGTTGGCAGAGCTTGGTGATCTCCTCCTCCCATTGGTTGTGTTCGGTGAGTTCACGGACGAGCGCTTCGCGGTCGTCGTAGCTGCCGATGTAGAAGTCCTGGAACGTCTTCTGGAGGTTGTCGGCCGTGGCGTTTACGTCGGGCAGTTTCAGGAACGCCTCGAACGGTGCGCCCAGCTCGTCCAGCAGCGGTGTGAGGCGGTCGCGCAGTCTGCGGATGATCTCCGTCGGAGTGTCGGCCGGCACGTTGACGGCGATCGCTTCCTCACCCTCGCCGGTGCTGGTTTCCCAGAGGATCGATCGGAGGGATGGTGTCTGGCCGTGCGGCCGGTGTGGGAAGCGTCCGTAGGTGTTCTCTGCGGCGATGACTCCGCTGGCGAACCAGGCGACCAGCTCACGGATCGGTTCTGGTGCGCTGGGGTCGTGGTGGATCAGGAGGTACTCCTCGCGGAGTTCCTCGTTGCTGCCTCGGCCGGTGGTGGCGTAGCGCGCCAGCGCGGAGTTCTCGTCGAGGCCGGCGTAGCGAGCGAGTTCTGCCGCGATTGCACCGGAGGCTTTGGCTCGTACTTCGCCGTCGCCGGTGAGGTTCTCGGGCTTGATGGCTTCGTCGAGGTCGACGTTGTAGTCGTTCTCTGGCTGCTTGTGTCGTGCTCGGAAGCGTTCCATTTACCAGCCCTCCGATGCAGCGGGTGCCGTTTGAAGGGCGCCGAGCGGTTCGACGTCGGTTTCGACTTCGAGGAACGTCCACAGCGCGATCACCCAGCCGATCTGGTAGCTCGGCACCCGGATCGAGGTGAGCTCGGCAAGCGCCGCTGCGGTATCGAGCTGGTCGGATGCGGCGAAGCGCTCCAGGGCGGAGCCGTCTCCGCTGTGGATGCAGGCGGCGATGAGGCGAGCCGTCTCCCGGGTGATCGGGTGGCCTTCCTCGAGGAGTCGCCCGATGTGCTCTCGCATGCGGGCTTCTTGGTCGAGACGACGCGCGATGCGACGCAGGTCTCGTTCGTGATGAATTGTCATGGTGATGTAGTCCTTTCGTTTAGGTGATGTCTCCCTCCCTGCCCCTATCCCCGGGGCGCTCGGTGGCGGGTTGAAGTGGTGCGGCAGGCTCATCCGGCACCTCCCTCGCTACCGCGCAGGAACGCGTCAACCTCGCTCGCGGCGATGACGGTGAACATGCCTTTCGGCAGTCCCGGATCGGTACGCAGCGCGGCACGCATGGCGGCAACCCGGGGCGGATCGGTCGTGATCCAGAGCACCGCCGGGTAGATGCCGAGGCTGCGCTGTTCGAGCCCACTCGCGGCGTGTGCACGGTAAGCGTTTGCCTTGCGGACGATCTGCGGGAGGTGCTCCGTGGCGAGGTCTACCTCGACGAACCAGTGGTTCTCGTACTCGCCGCGGGTGATCACGGCATACAGATCCGGCTTGAGGGTCTGGGGGATGCCGTGCGGGCCGGTGTAGGTGCGCCAGCACTGCGGCTCTGCCTCCACCTCGACCCGCTCGATATCGCCCTCGCGTTGCAACTCGCGGAGCCGGACGACGAGGTCATTGACCGCGGCCCGGTGCTCCATGAAGGGCTGACTCGGGGCGGTATAGCGGCGACGGGTCTTGTAGCCGTGTCGCTGCCGTTGCAGGCGTTCGCCGGTGGAGCCGAGCTGCCAGACGTAGCCCTGGCTGCCCTGCCTGACGCCGCCGATCCGGCCCTGGAGGTGCGAGATGAGTCCGTCCCGCTCCAGCCGCGTCAGCACCCGCCAGGTCGCCTTGGTCGCGCCTGCTGCGGTGCGATGAGCATCTGGCGCGATCGGGAAATGCAGTCGCTGGATGTGCCGAGTCGAGAGCAATCGGAATTGCTGGAGGTCGTCGAGGATCGCCAGATCCCGAGGCGACAGCTTCGCTATGAGTGCGTCAGTGGTCGGCGGCATCACGACGCCTCCTGTCTGTCGAGAACGGTTCGGAATCGAGCCATCGCGCTGACCTGGGCGGCGGCCTGGTGGAGCCGCGCGTCACCCCTGGAACAGGGGTGAGTCCCATCCCGTAGGGGGCCGAGACGGCCCGAACTGTGCGGAAATCGCTGGTGCGTGGGCAACGTGGCTGGACGGTCGATAGGACGGGCGGCAGGACAGAGAGGACGCTGCTTCACTTCATTCCGAAACTCTCTCCTCATTGCCGTTTCCTCTTCTTCACGCCGAACACCTCGTCCGCTGCACCTTCCGTGTTCGTCTCGCTGTCGCCGGTCTCCGTCGCTGCGGACTGCTCGTCCTCATCGGTGGACGGCGTCGCCTGCGGCGTGTAGTTGTCCGGCGCGGACGGTGGGCACGCTTCACGGGATGCGGCCAGCACTTCGTCCGGATCGTGCTGGGCGGGCTCAGGCGGAAGGGTCTGGACGAGCGCCCAATCGCGGGTCACCCCGCCAATAACCGGCTTCAGATACGCCTGGAAGCGGTCGAGCTTGAGTAGGTCGATCGGCTCGAGCTCGGGTGCCATGCGGGCGATGACCTTCGCTTCGTCGTCGTCCTCGGCCTTGAAGATGAGCTTCGTTCGGGCGTTGGTCTTCGCGGCGGATTGCATCTCGGTGGGCATCTGGTGCCACCCCTGTACGGCCAGCCACCACGACACGTGCATGGAGCGGCTGCGGGCCAGGGCGTCGCTGAGGGAGACCGGCAGATGCATGAGCCGGTCGGCTTCGTCGACGAACACATGCCCCTGATGCTTCGAGCGCTCCGGGTCGGTGACGCGCTCCTGGACTGCCTGCCAGATGTCCGCGATAGCCAGCGCAGAGATCAGGGCGGCGGTCTCCTCACCCATGAGCGCCGGATTGGTCGGCAGGATGACGATGAGTCGGTCGCGGAAGATGTCCCGGAGCCGGAAGCCGGGGTTGCGCTGCCCGAGGATCTTCACCGCCGCGGGCTTGAGGAGCACCTGGCGGAGCTTGTTCATCGGCGCGGCCAGCACGTTCATCCGCTGCGCAGGCTTCAGCGCATCGAACCAAGCCCAGAACCCCGCCAGCCCAGGGTCGCTCGAGACGGCGGCGACCAGCCGGCGTCGGTAGCGGTCATCCGTCCAGAGCCGGGGCAGATCGAGCAACGTGCTCGGAGCTTTCGGATCGGAGGCACGGATCAGGGTGCGCAGCGACGCCGAGTAAATGTCCGCCGTTCGAGGGCCCCAGCCGCTCGCGAAGATCTTGGCGAACACCGCCAGGATGCCATCGGCGACGACATCGGGGTCGCGTCCGGTGGCGTCGAGCGGGTTGAAGCCGAGTGGCTCACCGGCCGCACCGTCGATCTCGCGAATGTCCTTCCACCGCTCCCGGGGGATCCGAGCGCGCAGAAACTCGGGCATCTCACTCTTGGGGTCAATCACGGCGACGGCATCGCCGTCTCGGATCGAGGCGAGGATGAGGTGCTCCAGGGCGGTGGACTTGCCGACGCCGGTGGGGCCAACGGCGATCCCATGCATGCCGGAATCAGCTCGGGTGATGCCGACGAGCCGTTCGTCACCGGGGATGGCTGAACGAGCGAAGACGCGCTCGGTCGAGTTCGCTGCCGGGTCAAGCCGGAGCAGCTTCGGATGCCCAGGCGGCATACCCGGCAGACGCTCGGCGCCCACCGGCCACCCCGTAACACCGACCAGCTCCGATACCGACAACCGCAGTGGACGATGAAGCACAGCGCGGGTGAAGCGTTCGGGCTTGTCGCGGGAGACGGCAACGTCCACGCCGGGCGCTTCCAGGATGGACAGCGCGGAGAGCACCTCGAAGATGAAACGCTGCCGCCTGGCCGGATCACCTCCTGCCGCTGCGACCCGGATGCTGACCTGGAGCCCGTAGTCGGACTGGCGGTCACGGATCCGAGAACGCAGGTCGGTTGGTGCCGGTGTCGTGCCGGTCGTGAGCGCCTGCCAGATGCCGAGCGGTCTCGGATCGGCGATCTTCGCCGGAGTGTGCGCCGGATGGATACCGTGGCCCAGCACAACCTGGAGGCAGATGGCCTCACCTGTATGGAGCCGATGCGAGAGCGCCGAGTAGAGCGCCCTGGTCGCCTGCTCCGCTGCCGATGCCTCGAGCGGCAGGCTGGCAGGCTTCACCGCGATGCGTCCGACCGAGACGGGGGCGATGCGCTGCTCACTGCCCAGACCGGCCATCACGACGCCGGGGATGAGATCCCCGAGCAGACGGCGGAGCTGGTGGACGTGCGTCGCCTCCGTACCGATCAGGTGGAGGATGCCGCCCGGTGTGGCGAGGGTCTCCAGGACGATCCGGTGAGGGCGGCGTTCGGCCGCCAGCCGCCGCAGGAACTGCCCCGCCTGGGACAGTTCGAGCGGCGTCGGCAGGAACAGACGGGAGTAGACCAGGCCGCTGGCATCGGCGACCGGGCTATGTGCTGGTGTCGGGGTGATCGTCATTGGTCTGCTCCTTTCGCTGCGTATTGGTGGTGTTCGTGGTGATGTCGCTCAGCCGGTCGATGCCGGCGAGGAACGGCCGAGGCTTCCCCTCCAGGCGCGCCGCCTGCTCTGATGCGTTCAGCAGCAAGGCATTGGCGAGCCGGGAGGGATCGGCCGGATTGAAGCGCAGGCTGGTCACACGGACTGGCAGTGATCCCGTGCTACTTCTCCGCCTGCGGCGTGGGGAGGGCTTAGGCATCGCGGACACCTCCCGAAGTGAGATGTCGAACGCGGCCAGAGTGCCCACTTTGGTGGACAGCACTCCAAGCGCTGTTTATACGTCCACTTTGATGGACAGTCAATGGTGTTTGTGAAAAGCACAACGACTTGACAGAGGTAAACGTGCTCATGCTTCACCACCTGTCCTGCCGCGACTTCGCGACTCTTACGAGAATCCAGATCACGATTGCCACGACTACCCCGAGTACCAGCCAGCCCCAGATCTGAGCGAGAAATTCGATGGCGATCGTCAGGGCGATAGCGCCGCCGAGAATGAGCAGACAGGCAGTAAAGAAGCGCTGGCTCATGGTGTCCTTCTCCTTCTCGTCGTCCTTCTTCTTGCCCCCGTCGGGGATGAGCCAGCTCACGACTTCCCCTCCTCGACCTGGAGGACGTGACGGAAGACCCCGCCGCCCCGGATGACGCCGTCCGGCCAGAGCGGATCACCAGGCGTCGGGTCGTAGGCACGTGCCGAGTACTCCGGCACCGGGTAGCCGGGGATGTGGATGTCGGAGCCGCCAGGCACCTCGTTGCCCCAGTGGTCGAAGCCGGGGAACCGGCGTCTCGCGAACAGCTCGAGGAACGGGCCGGGGCTAACGCGCTGGATCATGGCCATGGCCTCTTCCGGCTTGTGGCTGTGATCTTGTACCGGCCAGTCCGCCACGGTGCGCTGCCCCCGATAGAGCACCGGCGCCTTGCCCCGGGTGAACAGCAGCAGATGCTCGTGGCTGTTGCGGAGAAAATTCCCGAGTCCGGTCTTGCGTTTATCCCAGATGAGCTCCGATCGGAAGGTCATCTCCCAGTGCTCCTCGGCGATGCGCTGGGCATCCATGCGGGAGGCGACGAAGCACCAGATCCAGACGTGGGCATTCTCTTCGAGCAGATCGGGGATCGGGAGGCCCGCGATGCGCTCCGTTGTCATGAGGTCGTAGTGGCGTTGCGCGCCGAGTCGCCCCTTCTGCTGGTGACCCCACGGCGGATCCATCACCACCGTGGCGTACCGCTTATGAGCGAAGTCCCGGCCCGCATTATCCGGCCCGGCCACAGGCTCCTTGTTGATGTTCATGATTACTTCATTCCTTTCTGCTGGGCCGAACTGGTATTGCTGTGCCGCATTGATGCGGCTGGTGGCCGAGCTGGGTACTGGTTATGCGCGAGGGGCGAATAGTTGGCAATAGTCCTGTCGGGCGGCAGGACAGGCGGCAGGACACCGCGTTCTTGAGGTGAAGCGCTGTGTTTGGGAAATGAAATGCGCGTTGTAGTTTTCGCGACGCTTTCGCTGGGCGATGCACGCACGACCGTCCCGATTGCGCTGCGGTCGGCATTCCGGCGGCCTGCGGTGAGCGTCGCGTAGAGCGCCAGCGCGACGGTGCCGGGCGGGCTCTGGGTCGTGACCTCGCAGACCGACAGCCGTGGCCCTGCGAGCTCCGCTGGAGCGGGATGCCCCAGTACGACGGCGAGGACGTGGCCGGAGAAGCCCGCCAGCCGGTCGTAGATGTCGGGCAGATCGGCATCCGTTAGCGCGAAGTCGCTGATCGGGACGAACCACACCTCGGCGGTCGGATTGTCCCGGGCGACCTGCTCGGCTACCGCGAGCGACGGCCCGAGACTGCTGCTGCCGCGGGCATCGAGCGGCACCCGGAGGTTGCGCTCCAGCACCTTCCGGTGCTCGGTCGACGCGACGGCCCCAGGTCGTACGTCCCCACTACTTGGCTGGTCGAAGCTCAGCAGTCCGAGGTGCGTTCCCCGCTTCGAATGCCGGGCGACATGCCGGATGGCCCGGGTCAGCTCCTCGAAGCGGTGACCGATGGGATCGGCACCGCCGAGGCCGGTCACCGAGTAGGAGTGATCCATCGCTACGAGCACGATGACCGGGCGCTTCGGATCGCTCCCGGGGTGGCCGAGCGGGAGCTCATACGGCTGAGGAGTGGTGCCGCCGGGCAGCGCGACGACTCGGCTGGGTACCAGAGCGGACGGCAGGAGTCGGCTCATCGAGGATCACCGCCTGTGCGCGCTTTGCGGCCGATGGGCTCGGTGCGCCCTGCGGCCGGGCCGTGGCCTACGACAGCTGGATTGCGAGACAGCAGTCGCCACTTCGCACCCGTCACCGCGATGCGGGCAGCCGTGCCGCGCTGGGCGTACTCGTCCCGGATCGACATGGCACGGGTCTGGTGCCGCTCGTGCTGGTTCCAGGCCCGAGAACGTGCGAGCGCGCGTGCTCGCCGCAGTTCGACCTCGTAGTCGTGTCGGGCGGCATCGATCTGGTCAGCGATCTCGTCTCCGTAGGCGAACGATGAGAGGAACGATCCGATCGCTACGGCCAGCGCCAATGCGCCGAACACCAGGCCGGAGAGCGACCCCTCGATAGAGGCGCGCAGCCCGTAGATGCTGATACCAACCACGAGCCCGACAGCAGCCGAAGCGAACACGATGCCGCGCAGGATGCGGGAGAACCCCTGCCCGCCCGTGAACAGGTGCCGGTACGGCTCCTGCGCCTTGCCGAGGTGCTCGGCTACGCGAGCGCGACGGTTCCGCAGATAGACAGCTCGAACGTCCTTGCCGACCAGGCCAGCGGCGATCGTCGCCACCGACGCCGATCCGGCCAGCAGGAAGGCGTTGAGCGGCACCTCGCCGAGGCTGATCGCAGCACCTGAGATGCCGGCGACATCACCGGTGAGCAGCAGCGCGGTGCGTGCGCCGTACCAGAGCTTGCCGCGCACACCACGAACCCGATGCGCACCGAGTGCTTCGAGGCAGTCCTCGTAGCGCTTGCGAGCCCGCGCGACGGACGGCAGATGGTCATCGGCCAGCTGACGAGCGGTCTGTGCCCGAGGTGAGAGACCGGCCGCTGCGATACGGGCGTCACGTGCGGCGTGCTCACCGTCAGCGGCGAACAGCGGTTCCTGCTCGATGGCGCGCTCGTCGAGCTCCAGTTCCTTGTAGGTGTGCCCGACCTCCTCGGGACGGGCGACGGCATGCGCGTGATCGACCAGCTGCAGCGCCGTCTGATCCATCTCATCCCGAAGCGCGACAGCGGCCGCCTGTGGGGACGACGTTCCTGCCCGTGTGGGCCTATTCCAGAGCGACATGGCCGGTCACCGCCCCTCGAGGTGTTCTGTGACGACCAGCACGGAGTCAGCCCCGGTGCGCTCACCGAGACGCTGGTAGAACGCCTTCAGCGCCTCGACGTAGGCCGTCGACGGAGCGGTGCCGCTCGATACCTGCCCGATACCCGAGAACGTCAGCTGGTCGACTGCCGACAGATCCGGCACGGCGATGGCGTCGGCGGTGGCTACTGCCTCGGAGGCGGTGATCGACGTCGGGAGAGTCCCCGTCCCCGCCGTCCCGATACCGTCCGAGCGGATGGTGACACCGACGACCTGCTCGCCTCCACCGCCAAGGGTCACCTGGGCGGCGAACTCGGCGGCACCGGACAGCTGCGCGACGACGTCGGTCGAGCCGTCCGTGAGCGTCGCGACCGCATCCGAGTATGCCTGGTCGATCTGCTCGAGCGTCTCCTCAAGCAGTGCCGGCATCCGTCGCAGCCGAGCGTTCTCCGTCGCCCCATGCAGCGTCAACGCGCGCTCGAAGACAGAGGCGGTGTGGGCGGTGCCTGCCGAGAAGACGACCAGGCTGTACGTGCCGCCGCCACAGATCGCGGTGCGCTCGATCGCGTCGCTGACGACCTGACGAGTCGTACTGGACAGACCGGATCGTTCGCCGGAGCCGGAGACATCGACCCGGGTCTGGTGATGCACGGTTGCGTCTGCCGGGCAGGAGGCGGCGACCTGCTGGAGACGACCCAGCTCGCCGGGAGTGACCGGGGCGTCGCTGCAGCCGGCCAGCAGGCCGAGCGCGGCGATCCCGAGGACGGCCGGGAGTGCCCGGCGTAGATTTGTGTACGTCACGACTGACGTCCTTCCTTGTTCATTCGCGTGGATGGGTGGGGTGATGCGTGGTAGGGGTGGCCCTCGAGTTGGCGCTCAGGGGCCACCCCGTCTGATGTGCTCAGGTCTGCTGGCCGGGTCCGCCACGGGAGGGGCCAGCGGCGCCGGCGAGCACGTCGTCGAAGAACTTGCCGACGCGCGGAGCCACCTGCGCCGCGATGTAGTGCAGCTCGAACGCCAGCTCCGGGAGGTAGTAGCGCAGATCCTGGATGCGCCTGGCGTACTTCTCTGCCGTCTCGGGATCGAGATCCATCAGGAGCGGCAGCAACTTCAGGTGCGCGTCGTCGAGCTTGGCGAGCTGCTCTTCTGCCTGCGCGACGCGGTGTGCGAGCAGCAGGTCACGGCGCGTGGCGTCGTCGGTGTCGGTCGGCATCGTGAACCGAGGGACGGAGGCGAGGTGCGGCATCGGAGGGGTCCAATCGAGAGAGGAAGAGCCGGATCCTGGGGAGTGGATCCGGCTGTGGCTTTCACTGCGACGCCCAGCGGAACGAAGAGATGTATCAAGGACTTCGCTCCGCGGCGTTGATGCCAGTCTCGATGGCGGGGTCGTCACTGGTCGTGACAGAAAATTGTCAAGTTCGAACGACGAGAGGAGTCGCCGATGGAAGCCCAGTTCGTTCGGTGGCAACAGGTCGAAGATGACCTGCGCGCGCTCTGGCGGCATGCGCCGCTGACTGACGAGAAGATCGAGCGGTACGCGCCGCATCTTGCCGCCCTGTTCACGCCGGGACGACCAGCAAGGGTCGAGGACGGCGATCTGGTAGAGCGCCTACGCGCGACCTTGTACCGACTGAACACGGGCGAAGAGATCGACGCCCTGATCGCCGTGCTCGGACTCGACGAAGCGATCCAACAGGACACCGTGGACAACCGGCTATCCGAGTTCGCCTCACTCCGCATGGAGGAGTACGGCCACGCCGAGATGCGGGACGCCCGCACCATCCGGCGGCGTGCCGAACGCGGCACAAAGACCGCAGCGCAGTTCATCGTGAGAGACCTTGTGGCTGACTACCGTGACCGGATCGAGGTGCGCATCTGGGGCAGCCTGGAGGAGACGCACTGCTCGGTGACCTTCCGCTCCGTGTGGCCGGAGCACTCGGTCAAGGCCGATCTGGCGAGCTTGGTCTGGTCAGAGTGGCAGCAGGTCGAAACGATCGCGAAGTCCGCGGAAGCCCTGAAGCGCGACTCCGAAGCCGAGTACGTGGACGATCCAGAGGAGGCGCTCGTCACGTACGAGTCAGTCGGTTCCCTCCGGGGCAACCACGGAAGTGCATGGGTGCGGATCTACACCTATGAGTCGCCGCAACCGTATTTCTCTCTTTCTGCGCGTCCAGATTTTCATGTCGAGACGTTTGTCGACGCCACAAACGAAGGCTTCAAAGTGACTATTGAAGTACCGAGAGGTGCGTGGCGGGAAATGCTTGAAGGTGCCACCTCTACCTCATGTAAGGATTGACCAAATAAACAATTCGTGATATTATATTCACCGTTCCTCTCTGTGAGATGGAGCGCTCCCGTCGAGAGCACAGTTGCTCGCGGTTGAAGCGCTCTATCCCACACAAATATCAGGAGGAACAAAATGAGCGAAGACTTCAGCATCGAGGACGAGCGGAACGCTAGTCGCGACGTCTGGAAGCTCATCACTACCGTTCTCGGCTTGCCCGAGGACGCCGACTCTCCCAGGGACTACTGGGATGACGTCCTGGAAGGAACGTGCATCCTGCTCGGGCTGGCCTACAAGCTGGCACTCGAACTGGAGACTCACAGCAAAGACGACCACTCGATGCCGACCGGTACGAAGCAGGCGATGCGCCTGTTCATCGAGCACAAGGACGAGATTGAGAAGGCGTGGTTGCGCGTGCTGGCCTGAGTATCCGTGCCACCTTCCCGAAATCTGCCCACCGAACACAAGAAGAAGCCCACCGCTCCTTGTGAACGGTGGGCTTCTTCTATAGGGGAACTACTGAGCGAGAAAGCTCAGTGAGCGGCGTCGTACGCCTCGACCACTGCAGCAGGAACACGACCCCGATCGCTGACCTTGTAGCCGTTCTGGTTGGCCCAGGAGCGGATCGCTGCGAGGTCGGACTTCCGGGTGGCGCCTCGCTGCGTGCGGGAACGGACGGGAGGTAGATCCCTCTGACCATGACTGCTTCTCCTTACTGCAAGCGGCCGGCGAACCTGGATGGTTCCCCTGAGGCGCCGCAGCGCAGCAACGAGATGCATGGGTGGTTGTGGTGGCCGGCCCGGGAGAGAACTCGATCGTTCTCGATCCCGGGCGCGGCCACCGTGTGGTTCAGGCGTCTTGCGACGCCTGCTTAGTTGGCCTGGGGGAGGCCTTGGTGTTCGGCTTGCTGCCGAGGACAGCGGCGATGGCGTTGCGCTTAGTCTCTGCCTCGCGCTCGATCTCCGCCCTCACCTGCTCGGCGCGCTTGAGCACTGCAGGGTCGGACTTGGACTTGTCGACCCAGTGCTCCAGGGCGATCCGAGTCTCCTCGGTGACGCTGCGCTCGTTCAACTGGGCGAGGACTTCGAGCTGCGCTCGTGTGTCCTCGCTGGTGCGAACGGTCAGCACCTTGTAGGCGGCACCGCCATACCCAGGCGGGATGTTCTCGCTCATGATGCGAGACCTCCTTCTTCATGTGCGGCCCGCGATCCAGGATGGATCACGTGGGAGGCCGCAGGAGAAGAACGAGATGAAGTCCGTACCGTCCATCAAAACGAACGGGTTGAACTCTGCGCCTACTTATACGTGACGCCGTTGATCATCGCAATAGTCCTGCCGCATCGTTGTGAATATTACGTCCATTCTGCTGTCCGAGCTCCTCGGTAGCCTCGAAGCTGTGGCGGATACGAAGCAGACCAAGACCATCGGGGAGCATCACGTTGCGGCGGAGCTGGCCCGACGTGGCTGGGCTCCGGCGCTGACTCGTGACGGCCTGGAGCGCACGGACATCCTCGCCGTGCTTGCCGACCCGGATAACCGCCGGATGGTCGAGATCCAAGTGAAGACGGCACGAGGCTCATCCTGGAGGTCGATCAGCTGGCCGCTCGGATCGAAGTCGCAGGGGCCGAGCCAGCACCAGCGGGAGTACTACGTCATGGTGGCCGTGCCGCACGACCTCACCCTGCCGCCACGCAACTTCGTCGTTCCTCGCTCGCACGTCGCTGCCGCCGCGTGGATCGAGCACATGAACTGGCTCACCGAGCCCGGGATCGAGCCGGGCAAGCGGAACGCGCCAGTGGAGCGGTCACGTGTGCTGCTCTCCACGTTCGAGCGCTACGAGGATCGCTGGGATCTGCTGCTGGTCGACGAGTCGGAGGCGCCGGTACTGCTGCCAGAGCGCTACCGGGGCTTCGCGCAGGAGGAGCGTGTCGGGTTGCCTCCGGGGCATGCCTGGCGCGTGGTACTGCCGGAGTGGTGATGCGGTCGTGAGTCGCGATTCCGAGCGCCCTGCTCGCAGCACGATCAAGCTCAACCCTGCGCAGGTCGCCGTGCTCGAGTGGATTCATAGCGGCTGCCCTGACGGGGTGTACCCGAGCGACTCTTACACGCACCGGATCACGGCGCGAGCGCTTGCTAGCCGGGGACTGGTGCGCATCAGTGGGCATGGAGCGTCGTGGCGGGCCGAGCCGACGGAGCGAGGCCGGGTGTGGTCGGAGCCGACCGAAGATGACGAAGCTCCTGGGCGACCGGCTCGAGCATCGAAGCAACCAAGTGCCGCCGTTGTCGACGACGAGCATGTCGGGGCGACAGTGCGCGCGATGCGTCGCGTTCAGCGCGCGGGGGTTGGGAAATCATCGAAGAAGCCGCGCACCCGGCAGGTGCAGAAGCAGGAGACGTACATGAGATACAAGGTCGTGGTGACACGCGTGCAGGTCGCCGAGCGGTGGGTGCGTGCCACGGACGAAGAGGACGCGGCGAAGAAGGTGCAGGAAGAGTTCAACCGCCCGTACGGCTACTTCGGCTCCTGGAAGGACGTGGCATCCGAAGTCGAAGTGGTCGAAGCTGAGCAGACGACGGTGATCCGACCGAACCTGCTCTCAGAGTCCGGGCCGATGCTGCTGTCGCTCAAGGACGCGGGCAAGGCGCTTGGGATTCCCTACTCGGCTGTCTACGAGCTGACGAACCGTGGAGACATTGAGCACACGAAGATCGGCAGCCGGAAGTACATCTCACGCGAGTCTCTGATGGCGTTCATCAAGGAAAACACGCATCGGGGGTACTCCGGCTGAGGCCGCCGGATGGGGCTCCTACGGGCACTTTGGGGCCGCTACTGCCAGACTGGGCTTGGCCCGGGGGAGGACGGTATGTTCCTCGTCCCTGCCCTCCCGGAAAGGAACCCTCCGCTATGCCGAAACGCCTCCACTACCTCCGCCTTGCCGACTATGGCAAGGACTCCATTGCGGCGAGTACCGCCATCTTCGATAACGACCCGAGTATCTCCACTCGGGTCGTTTCTGTTGGTGGGCACACCTCGTCGTGCACCTTCATCTCGGGCTTCTGCATCGACCTGGCGTATCCGATCCGGGTCATCGGGTCGACGTCGCATGCCCGGTCGC